>Ga0224521_1000484_pt1 | contig 11802 bp, 10 predicted proteins | sample CFST0metaG_FD_182731 | JGI IMG/M metagenome (GOLD analysis project Ga0224521, IMG submission 182731) | Peat soil microbial communities from Stordalen Mire, Sweden - C.F.S.T0 | ecosystem: Environmental > Terrestrial > Soil > Wetlands > Peat | place: Sweden: Norrbotten County, Stordalen Mire... | reverse complement strand
CGTATAACTGACGGCCCCGCCAATGGCGCCGGTTATAACCGGCGCAAAGGCTGCTATTGCCGGAGCAGCCGCCACTACCAACGCAGGGACTGCAATTGAAACAGCCACAACCGCAGCTACGGCAAGCACTACCGTTGCTACTTTGAACGCAGTCCTCCAGCTAAAATGTCCCGTCGGGTCCGTGCGATTTAACGGGTTGTTCTGACAATAGGAGTATCGGTTCAGCGTCTGTGGATTATTAAGGTACTGGCCCGTAGCGTCCGGACTGATAAACCTGCCGATCTGCGGGTCGTAGTAACGGGCATTATAGTAGTATAAACCGGTGGCGTCAAGCCGCTGGCCGGTGAACTCCTTGGTCGTATTCACCGAGCCTGTCCCGGTCAAGCCGAACGGGAAATACGAAATCGTACTGTCTACAGTGCCAGTGGACGTAGACATGACGGAGGTGCTACCCAAACTGTCAGGATGAACATACTTCAATGTGGTACCGGTGTTCTACGCCACCAGTTGCCCACCCAGATAGTAGGAGGTGGTGATAGTGAAGATCAATTCTCTCTCAATCTCTCCTTAAAAAGGAGAGAGGATGGCATTTATTTCACCGCAGCAGGTTTAACTTACGCTGCCCAAACTATCCGGATGAACATACTTTCTGTAGCTGAAAGCTGACTGCTGAGAGCTTTATGGATTTGTTAAGGTGCTAATTTGGGTAATTTTGAAAACTTCGAGGATGTGTTCAAAGTTCGCTTTGGTCGTTTATATCGTTTCACCCTTATAATTTATAATATTAAAGTTCTATCATTGATATCCAATTTTCAGTTTTTCTTTAACGAACTTTTTTGTTAACGGGTCACGAATAAAAGCCGAGTTAAATGGTGAATTCAAAAAAGGGATAATATCCTGATCATAATTTGCGATTGTATTCGTGTCGAAAATATGTGTATTGTCGGGGTTGTCTACATAAATACTTGCTTCTTTACCAGAAAAAAATCGCCAACCACTATCGTTTGCGTCACTCGGTTTTTCACGATACATGTAACCCACTTTTTCCCCGAGAACAGTGATTTCATCTGTGGCAAAACAATAACCAATCTTCGGAGTTAGCCTCTTTATTTGACTAGCGTTTAGCTTGAACTTTTTATCCATTTACCCTTCACTCATCTATTTTCTCAAAATATTCTATTATCTTATGGTCGTCCACTTTTTGTGCAATTTCTAAAGGAGAATGCCCATAATTATTTTTTTTATTTCGGTCGGCTCCCGCCTTTAACAATATGCGAATAATCTCTCCTCCGCGTTTGGAATTAATTACAGCTCGAAATAAAGGTGTACTACCCAAAGAGTCTTGAAGATCGATGTTTGCCTTCTTGGCGATTAGTAATTTTATTGTGTTTGGAAGATAAGATTGAGCGGCAAAATGTAATGCGCTCCATCCTTTATCATCCTGAGCATTTACATCAGCTCCGTTTTCTATCAGTAATTTAGCGATTTCTTCCTGTCTAAAAATGATAGCTTCCATCAGGGATGTTTGATTGGCTTTGAATTTTTCATTTACAATCTGGTTATCAGCCGTAATTAATTCCTTTAAACGCAGGATATCTCCGTTTCGAATAATGTTAGGCAAATCTGTAGTCAACTGATCAATTCCCTCCATAAAATACATCGGGAGGAGCTTCATATTTGTGACTCATGTTGGAAAGAGGGTCCTCAATTTGGTAAAAGTCAGGATTATTCATATAGTCATTAAAATCTAACTGGCTCATATTTAAACCCTCTGCCCATGACTTAAATTTATAAAACTCATATCCATACTTATGTCCAATCTGATAATCTCCTTCAATTATATCGCCTCTTGGATCTAAAAAGTTACCATCCATTGTTTGAGTGTTAGCCTTAATTGCATCTATTGTGGATACTCTTAAGTATGGTCTGTATAATGTTTCGCCAGCATCTGCGGTATTACTAGTCGCAGCTTCTACTCCGCTACCAGCACTTGCTGCTCCGATTGCCATCGTTGCAGCCGTAAATACAATAGTACCGGTAAGATGCCCTGCGCCTTCAGGAGTAGTTACGTCATAATAGTCCTTGATACCATTAATTATCTGAGTTGGAGAGGCAGAAGGAGTCATAAAATCTTGGATACTTTTTTCATCGGTGGCTAACTGATATATGGGTTTGATAGTATAATTATACAATTCCACAGGTAGGGAACTAGATACGATAGCGCCAATAGTTGATTCGCCAACCCCTTTAAAAAATTTGCCTACATATGACCAGTTCGGCCAATGGCCCGTCGGGTCAGTGCGATTTAACGGATCCTTAAGGTCCTGACCCTGTACAACTATTTACATTTATTTTGAAGTGATTGATTACAAAATAAAGTACTATAGTAGTTTCAATCTCTCTACGTTTACTCTGAATTACTCCTATACATTTGCTCCGAATAACTCCTATACATTTGCTCCGAATAACTCCTCAAAGTACCTATGTCTGCGGCCTGCGGAAGTACTTCTGGCTGCGACCTCCAGCCTAAAATGGAGAGAGGATGGTATTTATTCCGCCGCAGCAGGTTGAACTTACATTGCCCAGGTTGTCCTGGTGGACGTTCTTCTGCAGCTGACAGCTGATTGCTGACAGCTATAAGCTTTATGAATTTGTTAAGGTGCTAAGGGAGAGGTTTGAAAATCATAAACCCACTAGGTCTTCCTCATTAATGTTAAAGACTTTTAGTATGTCTGCTATAAGTTTCTCTGAATTAAAATCGGACTTTGATTTTTCACCTATCACTCTGATTGACCTTATAATATTATCAACGAATAACAACCGCTTTTTGGTATAATCAGCAGTGTAAAATTTGTCAAAATCTGTTCTCAGTCTTATATCGGCTTCTCTTGTTTTTCTTTTGATAAGCTTCCGTTCTTTAAAAAAACCAGCTTCAAAAAGCCCTCTCTTAGGATCAATAATTATCGGTATTATTCCGATGTAAGCAAATTCAGATCCATAATCATTATTCTCGAGCGGTTTGAGTAATTCATCTGACTCTCGCAATAATTGTCCGAAGTCATGACCTATCTTCTCATCTAATTCTCCAGTAATGAAAATCCTCACTCGCATCTCCTTTAGGTTAACTAATATCACCATTCACTATTGTTATACGGAGGAAACTGTCCGCAAGAATCGAAATAGTCAAGTATTTGGTCATGTTGCCGTTACCATCGGTGCCTGTCAGTACGTTGCCGTAGGTATCATAGGTTGTGTACGTACTGATGGAATTGGAGGCATCCTTCATCTGCTGCACGCGAGTCACCATGCCCCTGGTTGGCGGCGTAGTTAATGATGTATTATTCCGGTTGTTTAGCATCAGTTTATCCACGCTTTTGATCATACACTATGACGAGATGGTATGATGTCCAGGGGGATCATTGTCCAGCCATGAGCATGATTATTTGATACCTTTTAGCTTTTCGATCAAATAACATAGGATGTTCGCCATTTCATAAAGATACTTGCTTCATATATAATGATTATATAAAGTGTTTAGGAATGCCTTCAAGTTAATAAATCCGTAGCTGGGGGAATATAGTCAAATCCGACCGCACAGTGTCAAGAATTACCAGCCACCGGCACCGGAGGCTATATTAACTGCTGCCATGAGGTAACAAGTAGTACCGCTGGGCGGGTCACCCCAATTTTTCCACTTGCCTTTATCGATACGCTCTTGAAGATTGAGGCCAAATTAGCGCTTGCGATTTTCTGTGGCCATACCAATAGCTTGGTTAAGGTTATTATTCGCCATATTTGAGCTTAATTTGTAGTGAAACTGACCTCATTTCCCCAAGTCCACCCATTCAAACTGTCATAAGTAAAAGCCCGATAGTAATAAGTAGTCCCGCTAGTAAGTGTCAACGTACTCCCCCAAGGTTGGCTTGCTCCATTATAATAAGTTTTCGGACTAGCTAAGTTAACTGAGAAAGACCCAGTTGAAAACGGAGTATAAGTCACTGTGGTACCGTAATAATAACCAAGCTCTGTAAGGTCTCTTGAACCAATTGTACCACCACACTCACATGTATCTCCCCTGTAATAGAGCGGGTAAGGCATCGTCCACCCATATTGCAATCCGAAAAACGTAAGGTCTGTTGAGCTTATTGTACCGGTACACATTAGATCACTCATCATCTGCCACGGGTTAGATAATGAATACCAAGGCTTCTCATACCAACGCCATAAATCATAGCCACCAGTGCCGACATGAGTGTCAAAAGCTCCGGAAGGAGTTGAGGGATGGGATGTTGTGTCGATAACAAACCCTCTTATTAAATCACTACCATTGGTAATACGAGCATTAAGAATAGCACTCGTGGCGGTTATGGTAGCGGCTGCATCAGTTATTACCGGCGTCTGTGCGCCAGTAGTAAATATTTGATCACTGCCAAATATCGTGCCGTTACCTTGAACTTCCGCTGCATAATGATAAGTAGTATTCGGACTTAATTGTCCGGCAGGAGTATTACTGCTAAAAGTGCCTGCAGCGGTCATATTTTGAGCTGCAGTTGCATTACCGTATGAATTGGTTGGACCCCATTCAAAGGAAACCTGTACGTTATTCGCGCTACCCAATCCATTTAAATTGCCGTTCAACGTGGCCCAATCTGGGGCAATATTGGTTGGGGCGTTTGTCAAAACTGATAATGCGGGAGTATATGTAGTTCTAAGAGTAATTTGTGTGGAACCTTGATAGGCTCCTACCACGGCCAAACCGCTCAAAGGGGCAGTTTGGTCTATTTTCGGTGAGCATAATTGGTCATCATAGTGATTCAACCAATGGACAGCTACTTGGTTACCAAAATTAAGGGTGCTTATATTATAGAACGCGCAATCTCTGGGTGAATTGATATCGTTGTTCACATTTTTATCTTGAAAACCACCCTCATAAACAATAAGAGGTACAAGGCCCAGGGGTTCCCAATGGAGAATACCATAGTCCGATTCATTACCTGTATTTAGATCCTTGAACTTTGTCCAATATATGTCTGTATTCTGATCGTAAGTAATCCAACTGTGACATATATCTTGTGGAGTAACGTTCATGGTGCCGAATCTGCATGCATCACCCTGAGTCGGTAAATACCAATCAGATGCAGTCCACCAAGAGTTCCCAGTTTGAGCCCATTCTAACACCGGCTGTATCAAACCCTGCGTGAGTGATTGTAAGCCATTCCAAAAATATTTAGTCCAATTGGTATTACTGGGCGGACCTAGAGGCACCACGTAATTTACACTGAAATCTGTAAGAGAAAGGCCCTGCGCCATTCCAGTTGGTCCATTCCAATCATTAGCTTGTTCTATAAAACTATTGGGATATGCAGCCTGAATACTAAAAGGTAGGATACTGCTGACGTTTTTCATTTCTACCGTTGGAGTCGTTATCGAACTCTCGGCTGATGAAGTCGATTTTGTTAATGGCGTGCTTACATTTACCACAGTTAATAACAACACTTTGTCATTTAAAATATCATAGCCATTTGGTTTAGGAATGACTAAGCAGCCTGAGGGGAAGCAGTAAACCCGATTAGCCGTAAGAGTTCTACCGTCGGGTAGATGCACAATACTACATTGGGAATCTATAGTTTTCAATTGCAAATTCCCATCGGGGCCATAAACTTCTGTTACTCCATTATTAAGTTGATAAATTGTAGATTCAGGTTGTAGCGTAAATCCAGGTTGATTAGGATCAAAAGTGAAAGAACTGTCAATCTTGACGTAATCGACACTTGCGGCTTTTACTAGTGGAATTGCTGAGACAAAGGTTAATGAAATAATCAATAGCGTAATGACTAATTTTAGCGCAAGTTTATACATCGAAATGTCCTCCTTGTGGTGTAAATCTCCTAACTGATAGCATTATTGCATCATTAATTTTCAATAGGGTATTCAGTTATATCACCTGTCATAGGCGAAATTTTACCGATTTTATCCCCCTGGAGTTCAGTAAACCACAAGTTACCATCGGGGCCAGTTGTAATGCCCAGCACACCACTGCCAACAGTTGGAATTTCATACTCCGTAATGTCACTAGTCGTCGGAGAGATTTTACCGATTTTATTCCCTTTATTTTCAGTAAACCACAAATTACCATCGGGGCCAGCTGTAATGCCCAGCACACCACTGCCAACAGTTGGAATTTCATACTCCGTAATGTCACCAGTCGTCGGAGAGATTTTACCGATTTTATTCCCTTTATTTTCAGTGAACCACAAATTACCGTCAGAGCAAGAAGTAACATCGCTTATTCCAGCTTGGCTAGAAGGAACATTATATTGGGAAATACTGCCTGTTATTGGAGAGATTTTACCGATTTTATTTCCTTCGTACTCGGTAAACCACAAGTAACCATCTGGACCAACACAAATACTTACTGGGAGAGTGCCGAGAATATCACTAGTAGGAATGTGGTAATCGGTGATAACTCCAGTCGGAGAGATATTACTAATCGCATTACCATAATAAGCAGTGAACCACATGTTACCATCTGGACCGGCAACAATGACGTTAGGCATTGATCTACCAGAAGATAAGCCATATTCATTGATATTACCTGTCACCGGAGAGATTTTACCAATTTTATTCCCATTGAATTCAGTAAACCAAAGGTTGCCATTAGGTCCGACAGTTATGCTATGGATAACGTCCAATAATTTAGGGAGGGTGTTGCCCCCATAACCAGGAACAATATATTTGGTAATTTCTCCCGTAGACGGAGAGATTTTACCGATTTTATTACCAGTACTAACGAACCACATGTTATTATCAGGACCCATTTCAATGGAATGGGCTGCAATCCCCGTTGAACTCGGGTTCGCGGTGATTGTCGTATTTACAATTGTTACAGAGGTAGAAGTATTAACAGGGGTCGAGGTATTAATTGTAGAGTTTGCTATTTCGCTGGATGTGCATGCCACAACGAACAACGTAACCGCTAACAAGACAGGAATTATTATAACCGAAGGTCGATTATATCCAATATTCATAACGTCATCTCCGCAATAACCGCCAACACTATTAAACAAGAGGTAGTACTCACTTCCATAAAGCACTATTAGCTTTCTTTGCAAGCTGGAACTAGTCTTTATTTGAATTAAGTTCTTTCCTGAATCAAGGTCAAAAGACTATTCCAGATAATTTACTCTGCAAATATTTTTTCATAATAGATCGAAAAACAAGTTACTGAATAATATAATAAATAATTTTAAAAAATCAAGAGGTAATGTCCTAATTTTGGTTAAGGAAACTTTATATTTACCTTAAAGTTTTGTTAAATGTTTCTCTATATATAAAGGAACGAGTAACCTATCAGTACCTTTACCGCCATAATATTCTCTCCATTAACGACTAAACAAACACTATAACGAGATGGTGTTCTAATAGGCTTAAAAAACTATTTTTTGACAAGTCAGCGGTATATCAGTATCATTTAATGGTTATGGCTGTAAATTCTGTAATCGAAGTGGAACACCTGCGCAAGACTTATAAATCTGCCGTAGCCGTTGATGACGTCTCATTTCAGGTAAATAATGGGGAAATCTTCGGGTTGCTCGGTCCCAACGGAGCGGGAAAAACAACAACAGTAGAATGTCTTCAAGGGCTGAGGCATCCTGATTCAGGAAAAATCAGTGTGTTGGGTCTTGACCCGATAAAAGATGCATCAAATCTGAAAAAACAAATAGGGTCCCAGTTGCAGGAATCGGCGCTGCCCGACAGGATCAAAGTGTGGGAAGCCCTTGACCTGTTTGCCGCAACCACTAATGCTATTAACTGGGCAACGCTAATTGAGCAATGGGGACTAAAAGAAAAACGCAATGCTGCTTTTGGTACGCTATCCGGTGGGCAACGTCAACGCCTTTTAATAGCTCTGGCACTCGTAAATAATCCGAAAGTAGTATTCCTCGATGAGATGACCACCGGCCTCGACCCGGCCGCCCGCCGCGTGACCTGGGAACTTATCCGGGCAATCCGCGACCGCGGTACCACGGTTATCCTCGTCACCCACTTTATGGACGAAGCCGAAATACTCTGTGACAGGTTGGCTATCATGAACCAGGGTAAAATCGCGGCTATGGGCACGTCACAGAGTCTGATTACTACCTATGCCGGGCTTATTAAGGTTATGTTTAGTTCTGAACAGACGGACCTGGATTGGTTAAAAGCTGTCTCTCATGTCCACAATTACTCCCGCCAGGGACATAAAATCGAAGTTCAAGGAGACGGCCCTGTTTTAGCTTTAGTCGCTTCGGAATTGGTGAAACGCGGTATCGTACCGGTTGATCTGCGTAAAGAACAACCGACATTGGAAGATGTTTTTCTGAAAATCACCGGACTGAGCGGAGTCGAATAGTAACATGAAATCTTTACTAAAATTGACCTGGGTCGAATTAAAGTTATTTTTCCGTGAACCACTTACGATGGTTTTCACATTCGCATTGCCTGTGGTCTTTTTATTGGTATTGGGCGGTGTGTTTGGTAATAAACCGGACACCAGCACGCTCCATATCTACCGCGGCGTCGGCGCTGTAAATTACTATAATCCAGCCTATATTGCGCTGGTGCTTGCTTCAATTGGCATAGTCACTATGCCCGTCCATCTAGCGGCATACAGGGAAAGGCGGGTATTAAAACGATTTCATGCATCGTCGTTGTCGCTCCGGGATGTAATCGGATCCCAGATTCTGGTTGCTTTTGGGCTTGCAATCATCAGCAGTATTTTATTGACTATTGTCTCGTTTATCGTTTACAAATCAGACGCCCCTAAAATGTGGTATTTGTTAATACCTGCATTCATATTAGGAACACTTTGCTTCACATCACTGGGCGTGCTTCTGGGCGCCATCCTTCCGAACACACGCGCAGCACAAGGGGTAGGGCTGATGCTGTTTTTTGTGATGATGATGGTGGGTGGGGCCGGGCCACCCCGCGAGGTACTCGGCTCGGTCATGCGTTACGTTGGAGACGCCACGCCAATATGGTATGTAATTGAACTGATACAGGACCCATGGCTCGGCTTTGGCTGGCAGGTCCATGCTTCGCTGATTGTCGGTGGCATTACAATTGCCGCTACAGCTTTGACGGTTAAATATTTTAAGTGGGATTGATCCATTTAAACCATAATCCATCTTGCTAATGATGGATTATTCCGGTTGTTTAGCATCAGTTTATCCACGCTTTTGATCATACACTATGACGAGATCGTGATTTAAAGAAATCATGTTCCTTAATTAACATGTGCCTTTTAAATTTCATTCACAAACGGTTCATGTTGTGTTCATGTGTGGAAGCTATACTGATAAGTGCAGCAATTATGGTAAGTTGATTATCACCATAATTTCTTTCGATTCGATTATAAGTTCCGCGACTTTTTTGTGTACGGCTACAAAGCAGAAAATGATGTCACAAGAATTATGAGAAGAGTTGAAATAAATGGAACTGATTAGAACGCATTTGAAATGGACTGACATTATTGCAATTTCTTTCAGTGTGTTCGCCCTTTTGCTAACAACTGGTTGCCGGGAGGCTGTAACAGCTACAACTATCTTGACGGCCACAACCACAACGGCCCCTGGTAAAATAGATGTGCTGACATATCATTATGATAATCTACGGGATGGGGCTGACACGGATGAGACGATATTAACCCCGCAAAATGTAAACGCAACCACTTTCGGTAAAATTTTCAGCACACTTGTTGATGGCGATGTTTATGCTCAACCTCTTTATAAGGCTAATCTCTTGATGCCCGATGGCACAATTCATGACGTGATGTATGTAGCCACTGCCCATGATAGTTTTTATGCTATTGACGCAAACAATGGGGAAGTTTTATGGCATGACAGCTTTATTAGTCCGAGTAACGGTGTAATACCAGTGCCATCAGCCGATACTAACAGCACTGATATTGCTCCTGAAGTGGGTATCATTGGAACCCCCGTTATTGATGCGAGCACAGCGACCATCTACCTGGTCTCCAAAGTTAAAATAACTAATAACAACACTTATGCTCAGTATCTTCATGCGATTGACCTGGCTTCCGGTAAAGAGAAATTTAACGGACCGGAACTGATAGCGGCAAGCATAACAAATCCCGATGGAACAGTCATTTCGTTTGATCCATTACTGGGGAACCAGCGTTCAGCATTGCTGCTTTTGGACGGGGCTGTATATATTGCCTGGGCATCACATGGAGATAACGGAGATTATCACGGTTGGGTAATGAGCTATAGTGTTCATGATGTAAGCCAGCAACTTGGGGTATTGATAACGACCCCAAATGGCTCATATGGCGGTATCTGGATGGCAGGTGGCGGCCTTTCTTCGAATAGCAATTATATCTTTGCAGCGATAGCTAACGGCAGCTTTAATCTTTCAACTCAAGATTACAGCGATTCAGTGCTCAAATTGTCACCGAGCACGCTAAAAATAATCGACTCTTTCTCAGCCTACAATTATACGGTGCTAAATAACAATGATGACGATTTTGGCTCAGCCGAACCTCTGCTCATTCAGTCTGGTTCGACATCGCTGGTGATAACTGCCGACAAAAAAGGGGTTATTTACGTTTTGAACCAGAATAAGTTAGGAGGCTTTAGCAAAAATAAGAACGATGATATTCAAGAGATAACAACGGATAATAATCCCATCATGAACAATATGGCCTATTTTAATGGTAAATTATACGTTGGAGCGAATAATATGCCGCTTGAGTCTTTTGAGCTATTAGACGGTAAATTCAGTCAAAATCCGGTTTCTGCAACTCAAAATATATTTGGGAACGGGGGCGAAGATGGGCAAGGTGCAAATCCGGTAATTTCCTCCGATGGCACTGACGATGGAATCGTTTGGGCACTGGACAATACAAATATTGGAAGTGCGCCATCTATCCTCCATGCCTATGATGCAAACGATCTCAGTCACGAATTATATAATAGTGCGCAGGTGCCAGGGGATGCCGCAGGTAATGCAGTTGTGTTCAGTTCTCCACTGGTTGTTAATGGAAGGGTTATAGTACCGGGAGAAAATGCCGTTGCGGTATATGGTATAAGGTAGCGGACAGTTTTTTAAAACCTCTAAGTGTTAATCCCTCGTATGATAATCGGCTTAAGCGGTCTATCCAGGATCGAATTATAAAGTCCATTGTTACAGCCATTAAAAAACGTTACCGCTTCCTTACCCAAGCTGATGTTGTCCAACGCACAATACATAGTAGAGTGGTATTAAAGGAACCCGTCCCGGTCAAACCGAACAAAAAATAGGAAATGGAGCTGATCGCGTTGCCCGTGGAAGCAGACATGGTAGAAGTGCTGCCCAGGCTATCCTGGTGGACATACTTAATAGCTGAAATCTGCTTGCTGACAGCTAGCTTTATCAAGGTGGGAAGGGGCTAATTTTGGGAGTTTGGGATTTCATAACAAATACTTGATCAATGATTTACTTATATACCAGAACGAATAAATAATCACCTTTATTTTTCGTTTCATAAGATTTAACAAAGCTGCTTGCACATTTTACAATATTTATCTGTCGTATATATATGATTTCTTTACAATATAATACGCTGCCTGTTTGTTGTCAAGAGGATATAATGAAATGATTCTTTGCAGTTAAAATAATTTCTCCATTCTGTTGAATTGGAGTTATCCTTGTGGTATTATTCTGCTTGATATTGGTAGAAATTCGGGGTCAAACATGGCATATTCCCGCATCAAGCACATTACTGTTCCCGGGCTGCGCCTCCATCTCCGGCGGGGTGAGCCG
>Ga0224521_1000470_pt1 | contig 12020 bp, 9 predicted proteins | sample CFST0metaG_FD_182731 | JGI IMG/M metagenome (GOLD analysis project Ga0224521, IMG submission 182731) | Peat soil microbial communities from Stordalen Mire, Sweden - C.F.S.T0 | ecosystem: Environmental > Terrestrial > Soil > Wetlands > Peat | place: Sweden: Norrbotten County, Stordalen Mire... | reverse complement strand
TCGACCGGCTGCTGGAAAAAAATCTGATAACGCGGACCGGCGACCCCGACGACCGGCGGGTGCTGGTATTACGCACGACACCCAAAGGTGACGAGCTGGTAGCGGAATTGCGGCAAAAACGCCGGGGACGGATGACCGAACTGTTCAATCATTTGTCCGAAAAAGAAGCGGAAATCGTTGCGCAGGGTCTGAAAATCATGGTCAAAGCCATCGAGGCGAAACAGGACGAAACGGCGAAGTAAACGAGATGACTCCCGGTTAATTTTATTTTTCTACAATCACCGACACCCCATCCGGAATGACCACAATGTCCGCTTCGTTACCAACCTTTTCACGCGCCATCGCCAAAGCGGTGGTGATATCCGGCGCCTGCCGCATGTGCATTGCGCGGACGACTTCCGGATTGCAGAAATTCGAGACTAAAATGACGGTGCATTTGGTCAGTACGCGGGCCAGGATTTGCGCTTCCCACTGGTCGGGTAAAGTGTCTCTTTGGGAAATCTTAGAAATTTTGGCCGTAACTTCCTGCGGTGATTTTGCTTCGGCGAACCAGCGGTAGAAAGCCTCGCCGCCATGGCCGTCTTCACAGGCGGCTACCATGATGATGACGCCGCCTTCGCGGACACAGGTTTCCGCGGAAGTCATGCCCTTAACCGCCTGATAGATGTTCTGGTCCAGCGGATAGCCGCCGTTTGAGGTAATCACAATATCAGCTAATTGACGTCTGACGATTGCCCGACGGCTGACAAAATCACAGCCAAGCCGGTGGGCTTTATCGGGATGACCCGCAAAAGCGCGGATGATTTTTTTATTGGCATCGAGGGCGACATTGAGGATGAACGCCAGACCGACTGTTTCCGCGGCAAAAAGCATATCCTGGTGTATCGGGTTGTCATGCAGGTTGCCGGTCCGGGCATTGTCACTGGCGATAAAAGCGGCGCAGTGATTGGCCAGTACCGTTGCGGTACCGGCAATCCCCGGCAGGATGCTCTTGCGACCGCCGGAAAAACCGGCAAAAAAGTGAGGTTCAATGAACCCTTCGGCGATGATTAAATCTGCCCAGTCCACGAGGTCGTTCAGCCACAGTTCTCCGCCCGAAGGCAAAATGCCTTTGAATACCAGGCGCTTTTTATCGCGGGAGTCGTGGACGATAATATCTTCTGTATCGCATAATTTTTGGCCGAACCTGGCGATTAATTCCTCCGGCCGTGTCAGACGGTGGAAGCCGGTGGCTACCAGGATTTTAATCTGCACATCCGGATTTTTATTTCTCAATTCTGCCAGCAAAAGGGGCAGAGTAGTCTTGCTCGGCAGCGGCCGGGTATGGTCGCTGGTGATTAACAGCACGCGGTGCGCTTTGGCGGCTAATTCAGACAGCCGCGGCGATGCAATCGGTTCCGCCAAAGCCTGCCGCACAATGTCCGGCTCCAGCAGTTTTGCTTCGGATGCCTTGGATTCGGGTTCCAGAACAGCTTTCAACTGTTCCGGCTCTATTTCCAGCGACAAATTTTCCCGCCCATAGGGGATTTTGATTATTGCCATTTTCTGCCTTTTATTGAAATGCCGTTCCAGCAACTATCTTTATTAAAACATAATTACAGTAACAATTGTAAATCGGTCAGGTAAATTGTGTGTCCGGCTTAAATTTTCTTTAGTGCCGCGGCACGGGCCACGGACTCGATGACGATTGCCGCTAATGCTGCCCCAAAATCCAGGTCGATATTCTGCATGGTATCTTTAGTATCGTGGTAACCGCTGCGGTTGATATCGTAGTTTTCCATAAAAAGCACAACCGGTATGCCGCAATCAGAAAAAATCTGCCCATCGGTATTAAAAAGCGTACTGCGCGGGTCGGCCGGCAGACGCACTTCGCCGTTAAGATTGGGAAACCTTGCCGTGACCGGTATTGTATCGTCGTCAGAGCGACGGCCGCGGCCTTTGCGGAACCGTCCTGCCCCAAGATTCCATTTAGCAGAATTCATATTCCATGATTGATTGGCGGAATACGCTTCCCAGGCTAACCGTAGTGACGCCGGGCCTTTCCCCGGAGAAATCTGGAAAATGTCCCAATCGCTTTCACGGTTATGCCCGATCATATCCATCAGATAAACGCCCATCACCTGGACACCGGATAAATCCAATGTCTGCCCATTGGTAAGGCGCATCTGGAGCGTTTTTTCAATTAACGCCTGTGCCAGATACCTGGCCCCCATGCAGTCGGCGGGGAATTCTTCGCCGGTTAAATGTACCAGCCAGACATCGCGTTCCAGCAGGCCATCTTTCGATAGTTTTAAAAAAACCGGGGCCGCCTGCAATAAAGTGGCAGTCGCCGAACCGTTGTCATCCGCGCCGTGTGCAGCCAGCCGCGCGCCGGTTCCCCCCGCGGATTTATTGTAAACGTCTTCCATGTAGGCCGTATCGTAATGGTCGCCCAAGATGATTGCTTCTTTACGGTTTTTTCCGGGGATAATCACCAGCAGGTCGCGTTCGTGGCTGTGACCTTCCTGATTGTTTTTCCAGCCGCCGAAATCGGAAAAATCGAAATCCGTTTCCCAGTGAAAAGGCAGTTCGCCGCAAATTGCCTTTCCCGCCATGCCGGCGGCATCAATCGCCTCCCGGTGACGGCCGAGCAGGTAGTTTCCCAGTTTTTCCAGGTCGCGGTGATGGTGTTCAAGGTGTGCCTGTGTTGCCGGGTCATGGACGCAGTCAGCGTTATCTTTGTTAAGATAAGCGCCGCTGGATAACTTGAGGATATCGTTCCACCACGCTTCTTCAAAGGTTCTAGCCGCAGTCTGCTGGTATGTCAAAGTTTTTAACCGTTTTTCCTTTGGTGTTTCCTGCCCTGCAACCGGTTCGATACAGGCTTCGACATCCCGGCAAAGATTCTTCACTTTGTCCGTATTTTTCGCCTTTTCGGGTAAATCCGTCAGCCACTCTTCCAGCGTTTCATGTTCCTGCAAATGCAGCATCTGCCGTGTAAAACCGGCGGGCAAATATTTTTGGGGCCACATCCCGGCCGCATCCATCACGCGTAAAATGTTCAGCGTCGTCTGGTGGGTGTAGTGTTCTTCGAGGTGGCCAAAATTGTGCAGCGCCGTAAGATAGGCCTCCCGCTGCCGTAACCGGGGCCATAATTCAACCGGATGCGCGATATCAAAATCATTGATGCCATAAGCGGTCAGATAGCCAAGCGGACTGTTTTCTATTGTTTTAACTTCATTATTTTGTTCATCCCACCAGGCAGCCAGCGGGCGCTGCCAGTAAATCTCGCTTAAACCAACACGCATTGCAGGAAATTGAAAACGGTAACGGAAAGTACCGCCCTCCGCTACGATATTGGCGGCTCTTTCCAGCGCTTCACGGGTGGCAGTGGGGCCGTCCAATAAAACATGAGGATCACTGGTCCAGAGCTGGCAATTTTTCGCCATCGGTTTGTTATACAATCCCATTACATCCAGCTTCGTGCTGAAAAGCACATTGGCGACTTTATCTTCAATGGCGCTGACAATAAGCTCATTTTCATAGCGGTGGGTGCGGTCCCAGCGGCTGGTGCGTTTATAGGTATTGAGTAGTAAATTTTCTTCCACTTCCGGCAGTTTCAATTTGGTGCCCTGCTCATGGAAGCGGCCGGATTGAGGAACCCGGATACCGTGCGGCCCACCGTGGCGCGCCGCCAGACGCTGCATGAATAATTGCATTGCCATCGGCATTTCTTTTTGCAGATTGACAAAGCCCGGCATGCCCCAAAAAACAAGGCTGCCCGGGAAAGGCAGGATGACCAGTTGTCCATTCAGGTAACGTTCCCGTATTGCAGGAGGGAGAAGACTGAACGGACGGAAGGTGAGCAAATAACGGATATCTTCTGACGGTGTATTTTCTTCCCAAATAAAAGGTTTGATATACGACGGCAGCGGCATATCCGTCCAGTAAGGGAACGAGGGGTTTGGCGGTGTAGGCAAAAAACGGAAGCCGATTTTACGCAGACCGGTGATACTGCCGCAGGTCTCGCGATATACCTGCGAAAATAGTGTAAACAGAAAAGCCAGAGCTTCCTGCGCCGGAATTTCCTGCGTCGGGGATGAAAAGAAGCTTTTCCAGAAAGCCCGTTCCGGTCCCTGTTCGCTGCTGCCGAAAAAAGTCCACCGGATGCGCCCTTTATCGTCCTGGGTTTTCGAAAGCGCCAGCGGCAGAAAAACGACGTAACGTTCGTGCGGTAATTTCCCCGCCTGCGCCGCCAGTTCCGGCGGCCAGTAAGGATTATCAATGAGGTGGTGTTCTTTCTGGCTGGAGATGGCGTAAGCGGGTTTACCCTGGCCGAGTTCTACGATTTGCCGCAGGATTTGATTTGCGAGCATCGATAAACCCGGCTGGAGTTCCAGTTCCTCTTCTATTTCGGAGACATACCAGCCGAAAGGGTCATCTTTCATAAAATGTTCGGTATCGATTTGCCCGTAGGGACTGCGTCCGAAGCGCGGCGGCGGCATAAACTCGGAATAGGCCGGAAGCGGAAACAGGCCTTTTCCCTGAAACCAGGGGTAACCATTGACCAACTTTTCCCAGCCGGCTGAATTTTTACCGCTCAATTTGGTTAATCTCCTCTGTATCCGAAAATATTATGGATGATGAAACTTAGCTAGATTCTATCAGGAGGAAGGAACGGCGTCAAAGGTCTGAAGTATTTCTAAGCCGTTACAACTAAAGCAGATGGGTCAGCAATATTTGCAAGCCGATGGCAATTAAAATCAGTCCGCCGACAAGTTCGGCTCTTTTCCCGACATAATCGCCGACTTTTCTGCCTAATGCGAAGCCAAGAATGCTGACCAGAAAAGTAGTGACGCCAATCAGGAGACCGGCCGTAACAATATTGACTTTGAGAAAGGCGAAACTCAATCCCACCGCAAAAGCATCGATGCTGGTAGCGAAGGAAAGCGTCAGCAGCATCCAGCCTTTAGTGAAATCGGTCTTATTTTCTTCCTTTTCGGGATGGAACGATTCCCAAATCGCTCTACCGCCGACGGCTGTCAGTAAGGCAAAAGCCACCCAATGGTCGTAGCCGCCGATAATATTCACAAAAGTGCGTCCGGCAAGCCAGCCCAGCAAAGGCATAACTGCCTGAAATATCCCAAACGAAGCTGAAGCCCGTAAAGCCTGGAGCCGGGTCAGATTTTTTGCGGCGCAGCTGCCGCTAAGCGCGACCGCAAAACAATCGGCAGAATCGCCCAGGGCGATAAAAAACAGCGAAAGGAAATTTATTCCGGTCATTGATAATTTAGTATGTCATAACCGGTGTGGTCTGTTCAAAATTGAATATATTAAGGCCGCGACGTTTCGTAAAGCAGGCACGCGACCTGGTGACCTCCGCCGGCATCGGCGAGAACCGGTACATTTTTAGAGCAATCGGCAAAAGCGCGGTAGCAGCGGGGGTGGAAGACACACCCTGACGGCGGGTTCATCGGGCTGGGGACTTCGCCCTGAAGGACAATTACCTGTCTTTTCATTTCGACCGCCGGGTCGGGAATCGGCACTGCCGAGAGTAAAGCCTGAGTGTACGGATGGAGCGGATTTTTATAAAGCTCATCCCGGTTCGATATTTCCATCACTTTCCCCAAATACATCACTACCACGCGGTCGCTGAGGTGCCTGACCACCGAGAGGTCGTGGGAGATAAACAGATAAGAAACGCCGAATTTTTGCTGTAAATCATCCAGCAGATTGATAATCTGGGCCTGAATCGACACATCCAGCGCGGATATGGGCTCGTCGCACATAATGAATTGAGGCTGCAGTGCCAGAGCCCGGGCAATGCCTAACCGCTGCCGTTGGCCGCCGCTGAATTCGTGAGGATAACGTTCGCCCATGTAGGGCGCCAGCCCCACCAGTTCAAGTAATTCGGCTACCCGGTCGTTGTATTCTTTGCCCCTGGAAATATTATGAATCCGTAAAGGCTCGCCGATAATGTCGGTTGCGGTAAACCGGGGGTCCAGCGAATCATAAGGGTCCTGAAAAATCATCTGCAGTTTTGCTCTGACCGGCACTAACTCTTTGTCCGATAATTCACACAGGTCACGCCCTTCGAAAATGACCTCACCCGAAGTCGGACGGATGAGCTGCAAAATACACTTGCCGAGCGTTGTCTTGCCACAGCCGCTTTCACCGACCAGTCCCAGTGTTTCACCCTTGTGAATCGTAAAGCTGACGCCGTCTACGGCCTTCACATCCGCAATTTTTGCCTGATGGAATAAACCCCGTGTCACCGGGAAATATTTGGCGAGGTTATTTATTTCAATTATTGCTTCTGCCATTCTCTTAATCCCTTTTGTGATACCCAGCAGGCCGCGTAATGATTCGGAGCTATTTCGGTTAATACCGGTTTTTCTTTCAGGCATTGCGGAACAGAATAGGCACAGCGTGCCTGGAAAGAACAACCGGCGGGCAGCGCGATAAGATCCGGGGGTTGTCCTTCAATGGGCTGCAAACGGGCTTTGCGCGGTTCATCAAGACGCGGCACCGACCCCAACAGTCCGGCAGTATACGGATGACAGGGGGAATGATAAACATCCAGGGCTTTGCCGTGCTCGACAATATTGCCGGCATACATCACAAAAACTCTTTGCGCATAGCGGGCGACAATCCCCAGATTGTGGGTGATGAGGATCAGTGATGTATTCAATTCTTTAGTGATATTCCTGATCAATTCCAGCAGCTGGGCCTGGATGGTAACATCGACGACCGTAGTGGGTTCGTCCGCAATAATCAGTTGCGGTTGGCAAGCGATGGCAATGGCAATCATTGCCCGCTGCCGCATACCGCCGCTGAACTGATGCGGAAAGTCATAGACGCGGCGTTCCGGGTGCGGGATGCCTACCATTTTCAACAATCGCGTGGCTTCCTCCATCCCTTCCTGGACAGACATGTTTTTATGAAATTCCAGCCCTTCCGATATCTGGCGTCCAATGGTGAGCACAGGATTAAGCGAAGTCAACGGCTCCTGGAAGATGATGGAAATTTTCGCACCGCGCATTTTCCGCATGTCGTCTTTGGAAAGCTTCAGTAAATCGATGCCGTCAAATAGCATTTCGCCGGAAACTATTTTCCCGGCCGGTTCCGCCACCAGACGTAAAATAGAGAGGGCAGAAACGGTTTTCCCGCAGCCGCTCTCTCCGACCAGGGCAATCGTTTCACCCCGGTTGACATCATAGGAGACGCCGTCCACCGCTTTTACCACACCGTCCTGGGTGTAAAAGTATGTTTTTAGATTGCGGACTTCAAGTAAAGGTGCCATTTTTTTAATGCCTCAATTTCGGGTCGAGAGCGTCTCTCAATCCGTCGCCTAAGAAAGTAAATGCAATCATCAGCAGGGCAATTGCCAGGGCCGGGAAGAATACCTGATACCAGGAAGCAAATATTACCGCGTAGCCGTCAGAAATCATGCTGCCCCAGCTTGGAGTGGGCGGTCTTACACCGATGCCGATAAAACTCAATGCGGCTTCGGTAAAAATAGCACGCGGTACATTAAATGTTACAGAAACGATAATTGGGCCGAGTGAATTTGGTAAAAGGTGCCGCTCGGTAATATAGGGTCCCATTCCCCCCATCGCCCGTGCGGCAGCCACAAAATCGCGGGACTTCACGGACATCATTTGTCCCCGGACGAGACGGGCGATATCGACCCATGCCACCAGGCCGATGGCGAAGAACAACTGATAGATGCCGCCGCCGAGGATTGCTTTGATAAGGATGATCAAAAGAATGTCCGGGAAGCTATACATTACATCAACAAAGCGCATCAGAACATTGTCAACCCGTCCGCCGGCGTATCCGGCAATCGCGCCGATCGGCAGGCCGATACCGAGTACGATTACCTGAGTGAAGATGCCAACTGCGAGGGACGTACGCGCTCCGTACAGGAGGCGCGCAAAGACATCCCGCCCCAGGCCGTCAGTACCCAGCCAGTGTTTAGAACTGGGGTTTTGCAGGATGGCTGTCAGGTCCTGGCGCGCGAAGCCGTAAGGAGTGATCAGCGGGGCAAAAATGGCAGCTAACGCCAATATAATAATAAAGATACCGCCGGCCATAGCCAGCTTATTTCTTCTCAGCCGGACCCAGGCGTCACCCCACAAAGTGTGGTGAGGTCTTGAACTAGCGTTCGCCGCATTTACGGTTGTTGCCAAGTTATCTGCTCCTTAATCATAACGGATACGCGGGTCAATCACGCCGTAGAGGATATCAACCACCAGGTTGGCGATGGAGATAACGAAAGAATAAAACAATACAGTGCCCATGATCAAGCCGTAATCACGGGCAAAAACAGCCTGAACGAAGAGGCGCCCGATACCGGGGATGCTGAAGATAGTTTCGACGATAACCGAGCCGGTGACCAGAGCGGCAAATTGCGGCCCGGCCACAGTAACCACAGGAATAAGTGAATTCCTGAGAATATGCCGTATTAAAACCACCCGTTCCAATAAACCTTTAGAACGTGCGGTGCGCACATAGTCCTGACGCATGGTCTCCAGTGTACTGGCACGGGTAATCCGGGCGATGAAAGCGGCGGGTAAGGCTGCCAACGCAATAGCAGGCATGACAATTTGAGACGGCGAACCCCAGCCGCCGGTGGGGAACCAGTGCAATACCACTGAAAAAACAATCATTAACAGGATACCCAATACAAAGCCGGGAACACTGGCAAAGATGGTGGAAAACATGACACAAACATAATCGATCCAGGTGTTTTGTCTCAGTGCTGCTGCCATACCAAGGGAGATACCAACGATCATTGCGAAAACAAAAGCAGTGGTTCCCAGTATGGCTGTTTTCGGAAAGCCCTGCATTAATATCTGGGTAACACTTCTGTCCTGATAAGTGTAAGAGATGCCAAGATTGCCGTGGAGTATTCCCAGTAGAAAATTGGCGTATTGAACAAAGAACGGCTTATCAAGTCCGTATCTGGCATTGAGGGCGGCAACAACTGCCGGCGCGAGCGCTTTTTCTCTGGACCAGGGACCGCCCGGTACGAGGTGCATCAAGGTAAAGGTAATAAAAGAGACCACCAGCAGCACCAGCAGCATCCAGAGTACACGACGGATTACAAATCTTGTCATTATTAATTCTTTTTAGCCCATTTCAGGGGAGTTGGAACCAGTTCCAACTCCCCTGATAATTTTACTAGCACGCAAAGGCTGCGTTATTTAGAAATAGAAACCTCATTGAAGAAGGTATCACCAATTATCCCGCCGTCCATGCCGGTGGTCTTCAAGCCTTTTACGGTTGTTTTGACCAGATTGAAACGTTCGCGGTAGAAAATGGTGACAATCGGGGCGTCATCCATAACCATCTTTTGAGCCTGATCCCAATCGGCCAGCCGTTTGGTGTTATCCTGTTCTTTCAACGCGGTTGCGGACAGAGCATCAAAAGCGGGGTTGCTGTATAAGGTGTGATTATTACCGGCGCCGGTGCCGAAGAGACTGGGCAGCCAATCATCCGGGTCGGGATAGTCCGCACCCCAGCCGAAATATGCCCACATGAATTTACCGGAGTTTACGTTAGTAGTAAATGTCTTTGATTCCTCGGGGTCAAGGATAATGTTGATTCCCAGATTATCTTTCATTTGACCCTGTAAGAATTGCGCCCTCACGGTGTTGGCAGCGGTGTTGCTGTAGGAGAAAGTAATTTGAGGCAGTTTGCTGACATCGGAGTAGCCTGCCTGGGCCAGTAACTGCTTTGCCTTGGTGACGTTGAATGCGTACTGCGAACCGATAGTCGCATTATAACCCGGCATACCGGGTGGAATCCAGCTCAGCGCCGGTTTCCCGATACCGCCGACGACGTTACTGATATATGAATCGCGGTCGATGGCGCAGGATAGAGCCTGTCTGACCAGTACATTATCGAATGGTGCTTTGGTGACATTAAACTGGAAGGCAAAGGTCGTCAGGTCGTTAAACAGGTTCCGTTGATCGTCGTAAGTCTTATCATTCAAAAAGGTTTTTTCAGTTCCGGACGGAACACCGACGATATCAAGTTCGTTGTTCTGGTAAGCGGCTAATGCTGCATTAGCATCTGTAATTTCTTTGAAGTCAATTTCAGCGAGTTTGGGTTTAGTGCCCCAGTAATTTGGATTCGGTTTAAAAGTCAGGTGGTCCTGATGTACCCACTCGGTCAAAAGGTAGGGCCCATCGCCGATATAATTCGGCGGGTCTGTCCAATTATTCCCGTACTTGGCGATTATGTCTGCCCTTACGGGATATACCGGCCACAGCGCCATACATTGCAGCATTGTAGGCTGCGGGTTATTGAGTTTAACCACCAGGGTGGTGTCATCCGGAGCGCTCACCCCGACGGCATCCTTAAGGGTTGCTAATTGAGCGTCAGTGGCGTTTGTCGCGGAGTTGTATGCCTCGCCGCCGACGATATCATAGTAAAACGAAGCATAAGCGCAGGCGAGAGTAGGGTCAAATTCTCTTTTGATGCTGTAAACGAAGTCATTGGCGGTTACTTTTTGCCCGTCGCTCCAGGTAACATTATTCCTTAGCTTGAAAGTAATGGTCAAGCCGTCAGCCGAAATGCCCTTGTTGGCGACGGTGGGGATGACAGTGGCTACATCGGCTCTCAGCGTCAAATCCTGATTGAAGCCGAGCAATCCGACAAATACCTGGGAAACGACACTTTTTTCTTGTGCCCAGGAAGCCTGGTTGGGGTCGATTTGCGCAGGTTCACTACCCAGGTTGACGCGAAGGATTTGTGGAACTGCGGCGGTGGTTGTCCCGCTGCTACAGGCGGGAGCCAGGACGAGTATTGCGGCAATAATGATTGCCAGCATGGAGAAAACAACTGTTTTTCTTTTCATAAGTCCTCCTTATTTTTTGTTCGCTATATCTTTATTTGTAGGCGAATTACAATTGAAACCGAAGGAATTGTTAATAATATGTAAGTAAAAACAGACATTACCGGACTAGAAGCTAATGCTTCTTAATCTACGATATGATTTGTCATAAGGATATTCCAATGATAAACTCTTGTCAAGTACTTACTCTGAAAAAATTTAGATGAAATCAAGTGTAATTTTATATATTAGATACAAAATATCATATGTATTCTTCGAAAAATAACTTGGTATTATCGGACAACAAGTGATAAACTGGCTGTAAGATATTGGAGTATTTTATGGCGTTATTTATTACATTTGAAGGTGGAGAAGGGAGCGGCAAGAGCTTGCAAACGCGGACGCTGTACCGCCGGCTCAACCGGTTGGCAATCCCCGCCGTATTAATCCACGAACCGGGCAGTACCGTGCTCGGCGAAAAGCTGACCCGTCTTTTGAAATGGGCGCGCAACACCAGTATTTCTCCGATGACCGAACTGATGCTTTTTAATGCTTCCCGTGCCCAGTTGCTGGCCGAAGTCGTCCGGCCGTCTTTGAAAGCCGGTAAAATTGTAATTTGCGACCGATACACCGATTCTACCGTTGCCTACCAGGGTTACGGCCGTAGAATCGATATCGAAACAATCAAAAATGTAAATCTAATGGCTACCGGCGCGTTGAAACCGGATTTAACGGTGCTGCTGGATATTTCGCCGGAAGAAGGTTTCGCCCGTAAAAGCGGTCAGGAACCAGACCGGTTTGAGAAAGAAGCCAAAGCCTTCCACCGGAGAGTGAGAAAAGGTTACATGCAACTGGCCGCCGGCGAACCGCAGCGTTGGCTGGTCATCGATGCCGCTTTGCCCAAAGAAAAGATAAAGCAGATGGTATGGCAAAAAGTAAGCAGTCTGATAGAAAAATAAAGACGCTGAAAGCGGGAGCTTACGGTCCCCCCACTTTTGACGAAGAAAATGCCGTGTGGCAAACCGGTTACCGCTATATCGCAGGGATAGACGAGGTCGGACGGGGACCGCTGGCCGGGCCGGTTGTGGCTGCCGCCGTCATCCTGCCCGGTGATTTCGCAGCCGATTGGAAACATTTAGTTAATGACAGCAAACAGTTAAGTCCGGCATTAAGGGAAGAATTGTTCCCTTATATTATT
>Ga0224521_1000467_pt1 | contig 12076 bp, 7 predicted proteins | sample CFST0metaG_FD_182731 | JGI IMG/M metagenome (GOLD analysis project Ga0224521, IMG submission 182731) | Peat soil microbial communities from Stordalen Mire, Sweden - C.F.S.T0 | ecosystem: Environmental > Terrestrial > Soil > Wetlands > Peat | place: Sweden: Norrbotten County, Stordalen Mire... | reverse complement strand
GGCAGTACCAGCACCGTGCAATTTCGCAGGTTCAAAAGAAAGCCGACAAATTTGCTTTCTACGGAATGCTCAAAAACGTACGACGGCGCTATGGCTTTCAGGCCCGCAGAGCATCCTTCCGCGATTTCACATAGAGCCACGACTTGCCTGGCAGCCATTTTTGGACAGACCAGGGCTTTTCTCGCACTTCAGTATTCGACTTAAAATCTATATCGATAATCCAGACAGCCTTGTACGAGAGTAGATAATGTAGGCCATGCTCTCCTGTGCGCGTTCATTCTGGTTCTGCACTCTCTTGCTCCTTGTTTTGTCGTTCTCCACATATGCTGCCCAAGCACAAAAGCAGGTGCGCGAGATCACGATTCACTCAGGCTGGGGCGGCTTGGGAACGCCACAAAATGCAACTGTAACTATCCATCGTGAGCAACGTGGATTTCAGTGTGACGGCAAGCCCGTTGATGCGAAGCTCGTGCAAACGGTTGTGACTGCACTCGGAGCCCCTCAGATCACAAAACCTGAACTTGCGAATCTCGGAGTCACGCATGTCTGGCTTAAGAAGCAACTCACAGCCGTGGAAGCCGAAATGCCCGGCTCCATTCCTGACGCCACCGCTCGCCAGAAGGACCTCTTCGAGAGCACCTTTGCCGATCCACAGCGAATAGCTGATATTACGACTTCACTTTTTAAATATTGGAAATCTGACGATTATCCATATGTACAGATCGAAGTGCATTTTATTGATGGCTCCAAATTAACGGCTGAATCCAACTCTTACTACGCTTTCATGATTCCCTGGAAGGTACAAGGCGCTCAGAGCCTAAAGACCTACAATGCCGCAATCTCTCGTGCCGTTTCCGCGCTCTTGCCCAGCAAGAGCCCCAATAAAGAGCGATTGTCGGGCGAGGGCTTTGCCTCGGAATTGGCCGAGGCAACCATGAACCACATCAAAGATCATTGGGAGATGATTGGCGTAGAAGATCATGCTGGTGATTCGCTGGCGTCTCTACGCGGCGTCTATACAGTCGAACGCACAGACATCAATTCCTATCACAATGCAGAATATGGCGTTTCATGGGATAGCAACGCGCCTCACGAGGAAAATATGCACGCAACATTGCATAAAGCTTCTTTTCCTCTCAACCTCGCAGTTGAAGCCATTTTGCTCAGCGACGCCGGAAAGATACAGGGAATCGATCAATTTCTTCAAACAGGTTCACGATACGAAAAGATGGTTCTTTCCATTCCGTGGCTCATGACTTGGCTACGCACGCACCCCAAGGCACATGCCTTTCTTTTCTATGTTCACGGAAAATCGTTCAGCGACCAGGCAATGCGTAGTTTCACGCAGGACATGAAGGTACGTGGGCGTGAAGAACTCATCGAAAAAGTACGCTCTCAGCAAGCCGATATAGCGCTCATAAAGATCGATGGGGCGGACTGGCTTATCTTTCCAGACAAACATCTGATGCTCTGGCGTTACTCGTTGCCCTCGGGATTATTGAAGTGGACCGACAAGGACTTTCCCGCAGGTCGATGCGGTGCCTATCCTGAGAATGACGGCGGCTGCTCCGGCCGCGAAGTGCGGCCAGACGGAACGCTCGTGCCCAATGGGAGGCCACGCGATGAAGCGTGTGTTGCCGCCTATCGCGCACAGCGTCCGCTGCCTTCACTCTTGCCCGATGCGCTTTTCGATGTAATGGATCACGGTCGCGGTGGATTCATTGACCGCGAAGGAAAGATTGTTATTCCTCTTTGCTTTGATACTGTCAGCAAATTCTCAGATGGACTTGCGCGTTTTGAGCGTGACGGCAAATGGGGCTATCTGAACTCAACCGGAGCCGTGGCCATTCAACCACAATTTCCTTGGGCTGAAGATTTTCGCGAGGGCATGGCGCGAGTGCAGGTAACTGGTTCAGCATTAGGCTACGATGGCCGCTGGGGATTCGTCGACAAAACTGGCAAAGTAGTTATTGCGCCCATCTATAAGCGCATGATGACTGACGATGGTGATGATGCCGCCTTTCATGATGGCTTGGCAAAGATCGAGGTTGACAGCAAGTCTGGATTTCCGCTCACAGGATACATTGACAAAACGGGCAAGGTTGTAATCCCTGCGCATTTCACTTTTGCTGAACCATTTTCCGATGGCATTGCAGCAGTCACGGAATCCGATGCAGGCAATACTGTCTGGGGCTATATCGACCATACCGGAAAGTGGGCCATCCCGCCGCAGTTCGATTGGGCCAACGGATTTAGCGATGGATTGGCAGCCGTCAATCGCCACCAGAACTGCGGATTCATTGACCGCGCCGGGAAATATGTTCTACGGCCGGAGATGCCCGCTGGTGAGAACGATTGCGCAAGAGTCTGGGGAGATTTTTCCGAAGGACTGGGGCGTTGGCGCTTTGGCGCCTTGTTCGGCTATATAGACCATACAGGCAAGACCGTCATCGAGCCACGATTCCAAGTGGCAAGCAGTTTTTCTGAAGGATTAGCGGCTGTAGTCATCGGCGGAAAATGGGGCTACATCGACACAACAGGAAAGATGGTAATCGAACCACGAGAACTGAATCGCGCAGAAGCGTTTCACAACGGATTGGCACAGGTGGTAACCAAAGATGGCAAGTGGGGCTACCTAAACAAAACCGGGAAATATGTATGGGAGCCTGTACGTCAGGGAAGCGACTAAAGTTAACGTCAATCGGTATTTCCTTTCCTATATGCTCCGCTGTTATAGGCATGATAATGCCTATAACAGCTGTTTTTCACTATAAAGGGCATCATATTGCCGCTTAATATTAAGCGTATTTCGATGCATTGCAATACCCATCGCCATCCTTGACCTTCGCGCCTAAAAGCACTACGTCAGATGATGCATCAATCAGAAATTCGAGGCCATCTCCAGAGCGGATTTGCTCGCGGTTGCGGATCGTTTCAGTGTCAGAAAACCCGAGAAGGTTTTAGCCGACGTTCGCGCCGCCATCGATAATTGGTCGCAATTTGCCAGACAAGTCCATCTTTCCCCAGCCCTGCAAGATCGCGTTGCGAAGCATCTGCTTCTGCTGTAGCTTGCGGGCCAAACCCAGACAACAGGATCGCAAGGGACCACTTCTGTCTGTGATGTTTGCGGGGGGGGAGTATAATCGTTCCGGCTGAGCTTCCGTGTCTCCCGGGTTCCCAACGGTTAAGGACCGGGGCCACCCGCCAGCAGAATCCTACGCTAGTTCTAGACTGTCGTGCCCTTCATAGTAAACATTTTTGGCTGGTCAGGTACAGCACTTCGAGGTACATGCGCAATGATCAGAGGTGTTCGAAAAAAAAGCAAGGCCGTCTCTGCAATCATGATCAAGGCAGAGAAGGATCTATGGTCAGCTTGGGAGTCAGCAAAGATTTTCTCCCACAACGTTCTCAAGGGAACTGCACGGGAGAATCCCCTTGGAAAGTTTCTAGCCACACGACTTCCCGATGCCTATGGCATATGCAGCGGCGAGGCTGTTGACTGCTTCGATAACCACACGACTCAGCTTGACTTAATCGTTTATGACAAAATCCGGAACTGCCCTTTAGCCGAAGACCCTTTCCTCATGCCGGCGGAATCTCTGCTCGCGGTCATTGAAGTAAAGTCAACCTTGAATGTTGAGGAACTCCGAAAGTGTTTTACTGCTGCGAAGTCAATAAGACGATTGAGGCCTTACAAGAAGGGACATTTCGTACCCTCGCGCAATGAAGATGCTAAGCACGAATATCGTTGTCTCTATAGCGTATTCGCGTATTCATCTGATTTGGTTTCTTCCACGTGGCTCTCGAATGAATGGTCTCGAATCGAATCGGTTGCTAAGGAAATGAGGCTAGGCCTCGATTTAATTGATCGCATTGTTGTTCTGGACAGAGGTGTCATCACTCCAGGAAGTAGATCCGGGAAGCAACTGTCTGAAGGGCAAGCGGGAATACTGCACGAGTGGTTCTTGCACCTAACCAACTTTCTGAACCGCGAAAATATTCTCAGTCGCGAAGGTCAAGGGAGGGATCCCGTCGATTGGCAAGTGTATGCAGAAAGACACAGTAAGGGATGGAAGCGGCTTTAGTAGTAAACGGGGAATCACGTGATACTCAATTTGCTGACCTGTCAAAAGGCAAGACTGCACGTTAGTCCTCATAAGCGTGCAACTGGCCCCGGCCAAACAGGATGCCAAGAAATATAAATTATTCCTTGGGAGTCGCCTCGGGGTTACTTATGCACGCTTCCAAACTGACACATTCCGCCGTTGACTTGGCTCTCACAGACGGAGTTCGAAGCGAGGTCTATTTCGCAAATCGAAGTTGCTACTTCGACGCGGGCACGGATTCGCTGGAGGCGGCGGACGGCGACCAGGCTTCTGCATATTTTCGATACCGGGGGCTTTCCCGTCGAGTATGCTGATCAGCGAGTCGGTACGCGGTGGCTCCTTCGATGGCAGTCCGCAATGTTTGTACAGGATTTGTGCGTACACGCCCGAACGTTGAAGAAAGCGGGTGTTTTGTACAAAACGCGGATTTTTGTACAAATCTTGTAATTCCACCTGGCATTGTGGACTTTTTGGCATTTTGCAAGTTTTAGAAACTATAGATACTTAAAGACTTACATTGTGGAAAAAGCGTTCGACTCCCGCCGCCTCCACCAATAGATTAAAAATTGACCGCAGGATGGCTTTTTCTGGTTCTGTGTGCGCCAGGCTGGCCGCATGAGCAGCCAACGGGCGGCGATAATGGCCACACAATCCCGTCATGGCTGCACTTTAGGAGTTGACAGCGGGCCACTTCTACGACACGATCAGACTAAGGGCAATGAAGCGTCTCTTCCAATGCGCGTCGTTCGTACTCATGCTGCTGATGCTGGCTCCGTCGGCGTTTGCTTCCATGCAGTGTGGCCGAAATCACGAGACGCACCTCTGCCCCAAGTCGTGCTGCGACGGAATGGAGGGCATGTCGATGCCGATGGCGTCGACGGACTGCGACAGTAGCGCGCAGTTCAGCCAGACTCCCTGCTGCACCGCAGTGCAAGCTGAAATGTCGTTGCCAGCTTCGCCTGCAGATGCACATGCGGAAAATCTGATTGCGCATGGGACACCGATGGCCGTCCTTCTGCCGATCGATCTTCATCCTGCACCTGCGAGGACTGTCGAATATCCTCCCGGCGATACACACCTGCAGCCGGTTCTTTGCCGCCTTTGCACCTTCCAAATCTAGTTCCCTCTCTCTGACGCACATCAGGGCCAGGCACGCGTGTGCCTTGCGTTGCCTTTTTGTTCAGAGAAACGAGGGATATTCCGGTGAAAATTCGTTGGATTGGCGCGCCACTGCTGGCGTGCCTGTGCATGGCAGTCAACGCGCAGAGTGCATTGACTGCGCCGCCTTCCGTCAGAAGCACTGACAAGCAATTGCGGCTTGACGATGTCGTACGTCTGGCATTGGAGCGCAGCCCGGATGCAGCCAGCGCCGAGCACACCATTCGAGCGATGCAGCATCGCATCGCACAGGCGCGCGCGCTGCCGGACCCAACGGTTTCGGCAGGCTGGGCAGGAAGACCCGCGCCCTTTGCCACGATGGCGGGCGATGCGTCGAGCTATCGCGGCATCACGGTCTCCGAGCAGTTTCCCTATCCCGGCAAGCGACGTCTGCAAGGCGCAATGGCGGAGCGCGATGTGGAGACGGCCCGCGTGGATTGCGAAGCTGCGCAACGGCGCATCGTGCTCGATGTGAAAACCGCATACGCCGAGTACTTCTACCTCGACAAGGCCATCGAAGCAACGCGGCAAAACAAAGACCTGCTCGAACAATTAGCGAGCACCGCCGAGGCACAATACCGCGTCGGCAAGTCCATGCAGCAGGATGTGCTGCGTGCGCAGGTTGAGGTCTCCATGCTGATCGAGAAGCTGACGCAGCTTGAAGAGTTGCGTGACAGCGCCATGGCAGAGATCAATGCAGCCCTCGTGCAACAGCCCGAGACTCCGTTGCCGCCGCCACAGCCACTGGAAGCACAACCGATCCACTACTCCCTCGATGAGCTCTACGCGCTGGCCGAGAAGAACGATACGGGAGTCAGGCGAGAGCAGACGACGATGGAGCGGAACACGCTGAACATCGCGCTGGCGAAACGACAGTCCCGGCCCGACATCGGCGTGAGTTACATGTTTCAGCAGCGTGCCAATCAGCCGGACATGCACGGCGTGACAGTCAGTGTGAATCTTCCGGTGTTTTGGAAGTCGAAACAGCGCGAAGCCATCGCCGAAGCTGCAGAAACACTGCACGGTACGCAGAAGATGCGGGAGAGCCGGCTGAATGCGGTTCGCGCCGAGGTGCGGCGCAGATATCTGTCTATCGAGAGCACGCAGCGACTTATGGATCTCTACTCCAAAGGCATCGTGCCGCAGTCCTCACTGGCTCTCGAGTCGGCGATGTCCGGGTATCAAGTGGGCAAAGTCGATTTCCAGTCACTCCTCTCAGATTTCGCCACGTTGCTGAATTACGAAACGAGTTATTATCGCCAACTCGCAGACCATCAGATCGCTGTCGCACAAATTGAAAGCCTCACCGGCGAACCGATCACAGCAGAGACAGCAACGAATGAGCCGATGCAATCCGCAGGCCAGAAAGGAACACGCCCATGATGCAAGTACATCGAGGAGGAATCGTAAAAACGATCACTGCGGCTCTGCTTCTGGCAGTACTCGTCGTGGTCTGGCTAGCGGCAACGCATCGGATCTGGTTTGCTGAAAAATCCAGAGCAGCGACCGAAAAGCACGCAGACGCGACACAAATCCAGACGACCAACCAGCCAAAGATTCTCTACTGGTACGACCCCATGCATCCGGCTTACAAGGCGGACAAGCCCGGCATTGCTCCCGACTGCGGCATGGCGCTGGTTCCAAAGTATGCCGACAAAGAAGAGTCCACGCCGATGGCAGTGGGCACGGTCACGCTCAGCTCCGAGCAACAGGCACAGGCTGGCGTGCGCACCGTCGTGGTTCGCCGCGCACCACTGACGCGCGAAGTGCGCACCACGGCCGAGATCGTGGTGGACGAAACGCGCATCGCCAAAATCCATTTGAAGACCTCCGGCTTCATCGAACGAGTCTTCGCCAATTCAGTTGGACAGCTTGTGCGCAGGGGCGATCCTCTCTTCACGCTCTATAGCCCGGATCTGGTTGCGGCGGAAGAGGAGTATCTGATTGCACGGCGCGGCAACACCACGCTTGCCTCTGCGCCCTTTGAAGAAATTCGACAAAGTGCCACCTCTCTGCTGACCTCAGCGCGGCAGAAGCTCAAGCTCTTCGACGTCTCTGCCAGTCAGATCGAGCAACTCGAGAAGACGGGAAAAGTTGCACACGAGCTAACCTTCTACTCACCGGCATCTGGCTTCGTTACTTCACGCAACGCTTATCCGCAAACATCGATTACGCCAGAGACAGAGCTCTACACCGTCTCTGACCTCAGTTCGGTCTGGGCCAATGCGGACATCTTTGAAAGTGAAGTTCCCTTCGTACATGTCGGACAAAAAGTGACACTTTCACTGAGTTACTATCCGGGAAGGACTTACACAGGAGTTATCTCCTATATCTATCCCACCGTCGATCCGCAGACGCGCACCGTCAAAGCGCGCATTCAGTTATCGAATCCGCGCTTCGCGCTGAAGCCGCAGATGTTTGCCGACGCCATATTGCACGTCAACTATGGACGCCCACTGCTGATTCCTCAGGAAGCAGTGCTTGATGCGGGAACAACCCAGCAGGTTTTCGTCGTGCATTCTGGAGGGGTCTTCGAGCCTCGACGCGTGGTCGTCGGACCGACTGTTGATGGTCAGGTTGCCGTGCTTTCCGGGCTCAAGGAAGGCGAAGTCGTCGTTAGTTCCGGTAACTTTCTTCTCGATTCAGAGAGCCGCCTGAAGACTCCGTCGGGGGGCGCGCAATGATCGGACGCATCATTGATTTCAGTTATAGAAATCCATGGCTGATTTGTTTGTTTGCCGCCGTAGCCGCCGTGCTGGGATGGAATGCCATGCGTAGCACCAAGCTCGACGCGATTCCTGACCTGTCGGACACGCAGGTGATTGTTTATGCGCGCTGGGATCGCAGCCCCGACATCCTTGAAGATCAGGTCGCGTATCCCATTGCTTCTGCGCTGCTCGGCCTGCCGAAGGTCAAAGATATTCGCGCGTTTTCCGACTTCGGCTACTCGTACATCTACATCGTCTTTGACGAGGGAACCGATATTTACTGGGCACGCTCGCGCACACTCGAGTATCTCAACTCCGTAACTCCGCGTCTGCCGAAAGGTGTCAATGTCGAGTTAGAAAAGGATGTAACTTCTGTCGGATGGATTTATCAATACGCGCTGATTGATACAACCGGAAAGTTGAGCAGCGAGCAACTACGGAGTTATCAGGACTGGTATCTTCGCTATGCGCTGCAAACCGTGCCCGGAGTCGCCGAGGTCGCGCCGGTGGGCGGTTTCGTGCGCCAGTATCAGGTCAATGTCGATCCCAATCGTTTGCTCGCTTACCACATTCCCATTCAGGCAGTCAGCGACGCGGTGGGTAAGTCGAACAATGACGTTGGCGGACGGCTCGTCGAGTTTACCGGGCGCGAATACATGGTGCGCGGGCGCGGTTATATCCACTCGCTCGACGATGTCGGCAATACCGTGCTCTCTACCAACCCGCAGACGGGAACGCCTGTTCTGGTGCGGGATGTAGCCACCGTAACCTTCGGACCCGATCTGCGGCGTGGTGTCGCCGATCTGGACGGCAAGGGGGAGGCCGTCGGCGGTGTGGTCATCATGCGCTATGGCGAGAACGCCGAAAAAGTCATTGCACGCGTCAAAGACAAGCTCCGGGAGATTCAGACCTCTCTGCCTGCCGGAGTAAAACTTGTTACAACCTATGATCGATCGGAGTTAATCGATCGCGCCGTCGATAACCTGCGGCACACGTTGATTGAAGAACTGATCATCGTCAGCATTGTCATTCTCATTTTCCTCTGGCATCTGCGCAGTGCCGTGGTGCCTATTGTCATCATTCCCATCACCGTACTGCTGGCTTTTATTCCGATGCAGCTTTCTGGCATGACGGCCAACATCATGTCGCTCGGCGGCATTGCTGTCGCGATCGGCGCGCTGGTTGACGCCACGGTCGTTGTCGTTGAGCAGGCGCACAAGAAGCTGGAACAGTGGGAATCCGAGGGCAGGCCCGGGCCTGCGCATGCCGCCGTGCTCGTAGCCGTGAAGCAGGTGAGTGGACCAGCTTTCTTTGCGCTGCTTGTCATCGCAGTCGCCTTTCTTCCGGTCTTTGCGCTGGAGGGCCAGGAGGGCCGCCTCTTCAAGCCACTGGCCTGGACCAAGAATTATTCGATGGCCATCGCCGCGCTGCTTTCCATCACCCTTGCCCCGGCCGCCATGCGCCTGCTCTTCGCGCGCATGGACGGATTTCGCTTCCGGCCGCGCTGGCTCGCCCGCATTGTAAACGCCGTATTGATCGGCTCGATTCACAACGAGGAAAAACATCCCATCAGCCGGCCTCTGATGAGGATCTATCAGCCGATTGTCAAACTCGCGCTCGATTTCAAGTGGATTACGATTCTTCTGGCGATTGCCGCAATGGCATTCACACTGCCCATTTATCACCGGCTCGGCTCGGAGTTCATGCCGCCACTCGACGAAGGATCGCTTCTCTACATGCCTTCGACGCTGCCGGGCATCTCCGTTGCCGAAGCCGCGCGCGTGCTCCAGATGCAGGACAAAATCATTGCAGGATTTCCGGAGGTCGAGCGTGTTTTTGGCAAAGCAGGACGCGCCGATACGGCGACCGATCCCGCACCTTATTCGATGATGGAAACCACCATTCTGCTCAAGCCGCAAAATCAATGGCCGGAAACGCCGCGTTGGTACAAGGATCATCTTCCCCGCTGGACGTGGAGTTTTCTGCGCCGCATCTGGCCCGATCATCTTTCGACAGAAGAGCTGATCTATGGACCCGGTGGGCTGAATGAAGCCCTGCGGATTCCCGGTGTATCGAACGCATGGACCATGCCCATCAAAGCCCGCACCGACATGCTTTCGACCGGCATTCGTACGCCCATTGGCATCAAGGTTCTCGGCTCCAATCTCAATGAAATTGAGCGCATCGGCGGTCAGATTGAGAGCGCGCTCAAGGACGTTCCGGGAACCAGCAGCGTCTTCGCTGAGCGCACCGGCGGCGGTTACTTCCTCGACTTCGACCTGAAGCGCGATGCGCTCGCCCGCTATGGCTTGACCATGGACGATGCTGAGTCCGTGGTGATGAGCGCAGTCGGCGGCGATTCCGTATCCACCACCGTCGAAGGCCGTGAACGATACAGCATCAACGTCCGCTATCTGCGCGATTACCGCAGCGACATCGACTCACTGGAGCGCGTGCTTGTGGCGACGCCCTCGGGCGCGCAGATTCCCCTGGGACAGATAGCAAACATTCGCTTCCGCACCGGACCCGGCATGATTCGCGACGAGAATGGCCGACTCAGCGGCTATGTTTATGTCGATGTCGCCGGACGCGACATTGGGAGCTATGTCGCCGACGCCAAAAAAATTGTCGCCCAAAAAGTCTCCGTGCCGACGGGCTACGAGCTGACGTGGAGTGGTCAATACGAGTTCATGCAGCGCGTTGCCGCACGGCTCAAATTCGTCGTGCCCATCACGCTCTTCATCGTTTTTCTGTTGCTCTACTTCAATACCGGATCGGCGATCAAAACGCTCATCATTCTGCTTGCCGTACCCTTTTCGGCCATCGGCGCGGTGTGGTTTCTCTATCTGCTGCACTACAACATGAGCATCGCGGTCTGGGTCGGACTGATTGCATTGCTTGGCGTCGATGCCGAAACTGCAGTCTTCATGCTGATGTATCTCGACCTTGCCTATCACGATGCTCTGCAACATGGCGGCATCCGCAGTTGGGGCGAGTTGCGCGAGGCCATTGTTCATGGAGCGGTCAAGCGCCTTCGTCCCAAGGTGATGACCGTTGCCTGCATGGTCTTTGGCCTTTTGCCTATTCTCTGGTCCGACGGAACCGGAGCGGATGTGATGAAACGCATTGCCGCGCCCATGCTAGGCGGAATTCTCACTTCTTTTCTGATGGAGTTAGTTGTCTATCCTCCTATCTTCGCCATTTGGAAGTGGAACTGGGAGATCAAACCCGCCATGCGCAAAAACGACCTTTCAAACGTATGAACTTTCTGTGCCCCATAGAACAGCGGACGCAGAGCTGACCTCAACCACGAACGAACAAAGGAGAACATCTCAAATGAAAAAATCCGCAATGTTTGCACTCACAATTTTCCTCGCCACCACCTGCTTACTCACCCGCCCGGCCTGGTCTGCGCCACAAACTCTCGACGGAGTCATCAGCGATTCCATGTGCGGCAAAAAGCACATGATGCCCGGCAAGAGCGACGCGCAGTGCATTCGAGAATGCGTCAAGGCAGGATCGAAGTATGTTCTGGTGGTCGGAGATAAACTTTATACGCTCGATGCCAGAACGGAGTCCATTGCGCCTTTTGCAGGAAAACACGTTCAGGTACAGGGTGATCTGAAAGGCGCGTCCTTGCACGTTCAATCCATTCACGAAAACAATCAGCGGTAATGCTTGCGCGCTGACTATAGTCGTTCAAAAAACTGCGGCGAGGGAACCGGAGTTCCTTCGCCGCAGGCTAATGATATTGATCGAGACTTAGAAAGTGATCTTGCCGGAGAACTGCCAGTCACGCGAATTGTTCGCCTGACTTGAGACACGGCCAAAGGTATCACTGCTGCCGAGCGTGAATGCGCCACCACCCTGACCAAAATCCACATCGGAGGAGGTGTAGGTGCTGGGCGGGCTCACTCCAATGCCCTTGAACTCCGTGTGATTGGTAAGGTTGAAGACCTCGGCACGGAAGGTGAACTTCAGATTCCGATACAGGTCAAAGGAACGCATGATCGCCATGTCGATATCCGAGCTATGCGGATAGCGCAGGTTGTACGGAGCTGTCTCCTTGAGGTTGCCGATCATGTACTTCGGCACCTGCAAGAA
>Ga0224521_1000466_pt1 | contig 12094 bp, 10 predicted proteins | sample CFST0metaG_FD_182731 | JGI IMG/M metagenome (GOLD analysis project Ga0224521, IMG submission 182731) | Peat soil microbial communities from Stordalen Mire, Sweden - C.F.S.T0 | ecosystem: Environmental > Terrestrial > Soil > Wetlands > Peat | place: Sweden: Norrbotten County, Stordalen Mire... | reverse complement strand
TAGTATTTCAGCTATTTGTTTTCTTTATAATCAGGGTCCATATCAGGGGTTCTCAATCCTGCCAATTCATCTGCCATTAGTATAAAAACATTCCAGCATAATCCTTTAGTAGATGGCCACCAGCTATCTGTCGTGGTCCATTTTGTAGGCGTAAATTCTTTACTGAAGGGCCATTGGGGATTAAGGTAAATCTCTGCCCACACCCTGTTTTCCATCAACATTGTTGCTTTCTTCCATCCGTGTTTTAATCCTACCACATAAGCGCAATACTCTGCCCTGAACCAACTGCCGCCATTATAATAAAACCCATTACTTTTCCCATTGCTATAATTTTCTTCACCAAATTTTTCAAAAGGCTGATAATCGCCACTGAAATAGGCAAATCCTTTCGCATCATTTGTTAACCTTATGCAGATGGGTGCAGTAGTCCCATATTCCGGGTGAGGTGAGTTGGGTACTTTATTTAGAACGGGTATTTGATCCAAATGATTTATTACCATTTCATCTGTTAACATTGGCCTGTTGAATAACCATAAAGAAAAGAATTCCGGTTCCAGGTCAGTAAGGGAAATGATGTCGGGATAATTCCGGTCGAACAGTAAATGCTTTCTTTTTGTATCGTAAAATTTTTGATATTCTTTTTCAGCCTTCTGGATATACGCTTCGGAAATATCAAAACCCAATTCTTTTATTGTTCTTAATGCAATGGCCAGCATTCCCTGATTAACACCAAGCCGGTCTGTTTTAGGATTAAAATCAACAATATCTACTTGGCTCAAAGAAAAATGTGCCTTACATTTTCCGTCTCTGTCGGCATCAAATTCATTCAATACATAATCAACTGATTTTTTAATTTTTTCCTGCGGAAGTGTAATGCCGAACCGACGTTTGTTCATCATTGCCCAGATCAGCCATTCGATGGTGGCTTCGTTGTCTTTTGCCTCTACCGACCCCATAAGTGGTGTGATAATAGTGCCAATACCGCCTTTGGGCGTTTGTGTTTTACCCCATTCTCCCCAGATGGCAAGGTTCAACTCTTTATTATAAGATGCTATAGTAGAAAAAAAAGAATCCCTGTTGTACATATCCGGTGCATAATTCATATTGGGTACATTAAACGGCGTAAAATCTTTTACATCTGTAATCCAGGTAAGCATATTAAAGTTGGCATACAACATTTTTTCTATCAGCGATCCTTTAAAACCTTTCCCTTCGGCTAACCGTGACTGAGAAGAGATCATAAATTGTTGATGTGATTTCCATGGTTCAACAAAAACATAGGTAGTTTTCTCCACCTTTTCACCAAGCGGAAGTATGTTATAAGGCTCTTGTTGTGGCTGGTGTTCTATAAATTGCAGATCTTTTATCTGTAGCTTGCATTCTTTTCCTGATTGAGTGCCAATGAACATGGATACACTATCATTTTCAATATAAGGCACTAATATGCTTCCTTTAAAAAGCGTCCATTCGTTTTCGACCGAAGGAAAGTTATCAATGTACTTTACCCCATCTTCCAGTTCAATGGTTTTTTTACCGTTCTTAATTCTAAATAGTTTTAATGCCAGTGGTGTATTTCCTTTACACAAAAATGAAATAGTGTATATCTTCTGATCTTTAAAAGGTGCAATAAATTCTATCCCGGCCCTCTCTCCCGGATGACCGGTTATTGAAATAAGCCCTTTCTCATTCTCCACTTCCGCATTGCCTTGTTTTTGATATACAGTCGCCGTTTTTAATATGATTTCTGCACCGGCATCAAGGTTGTACATTTCACCAAATGTTTGTTTAATATAATGATTATTTTGTGCTCTGTCTGATAAGCTGGCAACATAAAATAAATTAGGATCAGGCAACTTGCGCATGCCTACAAAACCACCACCACGTCCGCTAAATCGTCGACGCGTATTTCTTGTATACTGATTTTTATAACCTGCGTCTGTTAAAAAACCAACTACATTATTATCCTGGGTAATAAAGCCTGCTGAAGGAAACATTTCATGCACTAAGCCCCCTGGAAAATTATCGTATTCAAATGTTACATATCGCTGCGGTTTTTCTTCTGGTCTGGCAGTTTGTTCCAATATATAATACATTCCCGGCATGGATGGCTGAAACAACTCAATCGTCTTTTTTATAATATTAGAACTTACCACTTGGTAAGTTACATTAACAGACAGATTTGCATCAAACTCTTTTACGTAAGAATCTCTTTTTAAAGTAATGCTCTTTTCATTACCTGACCACTTTTGGCCTTTCCATTGTTGTATGTTTGCAACAGTACTCAAATCAAGATTAAACATTTGCAGGGAGAATTCTTCCGTATTGGTAACTACTAATTGATCGCCATTGTATATATCAACATGAAAACCTGCCTGATCATCGCCTGAAACTTTAAGTGAAAGTTGTTGACTAATGGCGAATGGACAGTTTGATAAAGTAAACAAACAAAGGAAAAAAACTTGTAACTTGTTTTTAAGATATGACATATGCGGCAATTTTAATTTTACATGTAATTGATTACCAGAGGACCATAAGCATCCTCATTAGGATATTCTGAGAAAGTTACAATAAATTATTAAAGTTTAGCAATTCAATTATTTTAAGCTAAAAAGCAGTATATGTAGAACTCGCTTGATTTCCAAAATGTCTTTGAATTAAGAATGTACTTCCTAAGAGTCTTATTACTTGCTGTCTTGTCCTAGAAAAACGTTACACATTGGGGGTGGTAATTCCCACCAACCCTTAAGTGTTTCTGAATCTCAATATTCCTTAAAATCCTCAAAACCTCGCAAGAACCTGGCAACAAACAAAAAATCACCCACAAAAATAATTGTAAGTGATTGATTATCTTGTTGTTCCGTCAGGTCTCGAACCCGGACGACCGTTAAGAAATTGCCCGGTGGACAATTTTAGGGAGGAGCGTGACTGCAGGGGTGGCCTTCTAATCCAGAATCAGACGTGTTCGGAATGCGGTATTATTCTATCGTTGATCTCAAACCTCCTGTAATATTACAGGAACTGTTGTTTTTATGAGTAAATTTGATAATCAAAACAAATCAATAATTATAAAATGCAAGAACTCCCATTAAACAAAGCATTTATGCTACTGGAACCCGGCCCGGTTGTCCTGGTTACCACAGCCAGCAAAGGGAAAAACAATATCATGACGATTTCGTGGCATATGGTTATGGATTTCACCCCTCAGTTTGCTTTAATGACCGGAGCATGGAATTACTCATTTGAAGCTCTCACGAAAAACAGGGAATGTGTGATAGCTATACCAACAGTTGACATTGCCCAAATGGTCGTTGAAATTGGAGTATGCTCAGGTTCCGATACTGATAAATTCAAAAAGTTTGAGCTCACACCACTTAAAGCAAAGTCAGTTGAGGCACCGCTGATAAAGGAATGTCTTGCAAATATTGAATGCCGTGTTACAGATTATATTGAAAAACATAGTATTTTTATTCTTGATGCCGTTTATGCATGGATAGATGCTGACCGAAAGGAACATCGCACTATACACGCTAATGGAGACGGGACATTTATAGTTGATGGTCGAATCATAAGTTATCGCAAGTTGATGCTTTCAAAACTTCCTCCTGGAGTATAATGGTTTACTTTTTTATTAAGAATTTCTATTGAATCTCTAAGATTAAAATGCCAAATTTCATCCAAAACCTGGCTCAAACCTGGAGTGAAATAAAAACCGCTTGTGAAATATTTTCATAAGCGGTTGATTTACTGAAGTGGGCCCAGCTGACGAAGGCAATAACCCATACCACCCTTGTTAAGTGTAGGGAAAATTTTAAAACTGTCTTGATGTACGATTGGTTTGTCCTTCAGTCCTCAATCTCGTAGAAAAGCATGGCAAAGCTGGAAGTCTTTGCAGCTTTTGGATTTTTTAGCTTTCATTCTAATCCAGGTTCTTAAGGCACTTAATGATTTTGTTGTATAATAATTTCTCGTCAATGGGTTTGGATATATAATCATTCAACCCAACAGCTTTACTTTTTTCAACATCCACAGTGGTTACATCTGCTGTGAGGGCAATAATGGGAATTTTAGAATTCATTTGGGTTCGGATATATACTGTGGCTTCGAAGCCATTCATTACAGGCATTTGTAAGTCCATCAAAATAATATCATACTTGTTTTTTTTCAAATATTCAATGGCTATTTTTCCATTACCAGCAACATCTACTTCAAAGCCAAAATCTTCTAATATTATTTTTATTAAAAGTTGATTCAAGACTATATCTTCTGCAACCAATATTTTTGCGTTTATTAAAACTGTATCAGTTTCTGTTTCTGTTTTTGTCACTGTTTCTATTTCTGTTTTCTCAAAACTCAGAACAAAACCAAAGGTTGATCCTACACCAACTTTGCTTTTTACAATTAGTGTACCACCTTGAAGTTCTACCATTTGTTTAACAATGGCAAGTCCTAAGCCTGTACCTCCATAAGATCTTGTTATTTCCCGGGATGCTTGTTCAAAATCATTGAAGACTAGTGCCAGTCTATCTTCAGGAATTCCAATACCAGTATCAGTCAGTGTAAATTCGATAGTTGCTTTTTCTGAATCCTCTTTTAGTATACGAACACTAATGGTAATTTTCCCTATTTGAAGCAATTTGACATAATTATTTACCAGGTCCCCAAATTGGGGATTTGGGTGAGTGGTTATAAATAAAATTGACATGGACTTTTTTGAGGGTACTTTTATTCAGGTTTTCTGATAGCATTTGTTAGGTTTAGTTTAATGCCAAGAGATAGCCAATTTACTCTGGTAAAAATTAGTTTAGGCCAGTAATATTTCCATATTAATTAATTTTATATAACTTTTCCCATCTCAAAATTGCAGCATGATTGTTTTTGATCTGTCTTTTTCCATAGGATGCAATTAAAAATGATTCCTATTACAATACTCATCACGATGATGATGTAAGTTATTTGAGTTATTTTGTAAAATTAGAAGTAAAACCTAAAAAGTGAATTATATGAAAAGAGCATTTATTTTGATCCTTGTGACCATAGCATGTATTAATCTGTCAGCCCAGAAATCAATAAAATATAATCCAGTTGGAAAATGGGAATTTGAGGCTCCCTCAGCTCCAGAAGGTTACACTGCCGGTTTTGTAGATATTATAATTGCTAATGGAAAGGATTCTGTAACGATGTCATTTACCGGGAAAGATTATAAATATCCTGCAGAGGATATAAAATTTGAGAAGGACTCACTAAAGTTTTTTGTTAGTGTTGATGGCACAGATGTTACCTTCAAATCAAGGTTTGAACAGCTCGATACTATGTCAGGAGTTGCACTTACAAACGGAGGAGCTGTCCCATTTCTACTTATCCGCCAGAAAAATGAATCCAATTCAAAAAAATAAAGAATCGTACTTTATTATAAAAGCAAGATGAACTGATCACTTATGATCTATCCTATAATAGTTAAAATATTGATTTATTAATGATTACTAGTAATATTGTTTAAGTTTTTGTGTCACAATCTTGTGTCTTTCTGAATGTATCAAAATAGAAACGAAATGTATATTCTTTAATAATACTTATATAGTTTAAATCATTTGTAGTTAGAATTTCTCTTGTTAGGGTTAGGTTAATGCCATCCATCTGAGTTAAGTCCTGGGTGGATGGTTTTTTATTTGATTTCATTTATACTTTCATGATTTTAAATGATGATTAACTACCATTGAATATATTGTGCGAGATTACGTCTATAAAATCTTTATCAGTTTCTAACAAATAAACGTTCTATGGCTTTGACATTGAGTTTGTTGATAATCTTAAAGAGAAATTCGAATCATGAATTACTTAAGATAATTTAAATATCAATAGTAAGACTACCTCTAATATTTTTTCTGATAAACTTTAGCCTGACGATTTACAGTCAATATATAATTTAAAAAATCCGAATTTACCTTTTACTGCACATTTCAGAAAGCTCTCCACTTCTGCACCTCATTTTTTTATCGCCTCATCATTGTAATCAATTTTGGTAATCTTTCCTGATTGGTCGATAGTCACGATGTATGCTGATTTTGAATCAAAAAATTTGCCTCTGACAAAATACCATTTGTTGTCTATTTTAAGGTGTTCTTTATATTTTTTATTACTCCAATCGGGCGGTTTAATTTTATCAAGTGCTGTCTCAAATACTTTTGCATCAGATTCATCTTTTAATGAAAAGTCACTTCGAATAGCTGGTAAAAGATCCATTATATTGAATTTAACCGGGAGATCTCCTTTAATAGCATATAAACCCACCACGTTATAAGTATATCCCCCTTCTCCATCTAAAAATCCTGCTTGTATTGAATATATCGCATCGGAAAATACTTTTGAGAGGGTATCTGAGACAATCTTTTTATTATCACTGGTATAGGTTAATTTGGATTTAAAGTAATTATCGAAAATGGATTTCTCTTTTGCAGTAAGTTCCTGGGAAACTGTTTTAAGGATAGGAAGACAAATGATTGCCAGTACAAAAATTATGCGTTTCATAGCAATTTGATTTTTATCTAAGATATTTTATTTAAAAATGAATTCCAATTAATTCCGAAAGATCTTTTTTAGGTAAAAAGGTGTTCGGGTATGCTCTCTTTATGTTGCATATTGAAAATCTCATGTCTAAGGTATACAACATAAATCGCAACCCTCACTATTGATAAGTGCGAGCCTGCGGCATCCAATTTTAATCGGCACACGTGGGTTTGCATAAAGCAATATTGACTGACACAGCAAGGCCAAGCCCAATGGGTTATTGCATAAGCCTTGCTTTAGTCATTCAATAACCCCACTTCATATGCCGAAAATTTCCTCCACTGCAGTCGAGCTCCTCGCTAAAACAGCCTACCAGGCTGTTTATTAACGCTCAGCCCTTCGCGACGGCTCGCGCCCGATTGAATTTGATTGATGGTATTTGGGATGGTTAATAATTTGTTTAATTTTAGTATGAATTGAAAATTGTAAAAGGTTGATTAGAAATGAAAGTGAGTAATCATATATACCTGTTGGGTACAATGAAAAAACAATATATAAAATGAGACATTTAATAATATTATTTTTATTTTTTTCAACAATAAGTTGTTGTAATCAACATGAAATTATGATAAACGATAAATCATGGTTTCCGTATAAGATTAAATCCGATATAGTCTATCAGACTAAAAATGGATTGATTGATTCGTTATCTTTAATTGAACTAGATTCGACCGTAACTGAAAGTGGAGGCGATTGTGTTGAAACTTATGAAAATAGAAATTGTAAACTGAAATCTAGTAACGAAAAGGACTTTCAAATACAGATTGGATTAAGTCCTTTTGAGTTATATTTTAGTATTGATTTTGCAGGTAAGTTGACAAATCTCTATTATTGTACTAATTGTGTAAAAAATCCAAGTAGTTATCATAAAATAAATCTTGTTGACTCTATTAGTTTTAATAATGTTTCTTATCATGATATTTTGATTCTTTCAGATAGCATAAATAGCTATATGATTTATTATAATCGCAATGGGATTTTAAGATATGTTATTAATAAAGATACTTTTGATCTAAAATAATAATACACTGTACCCAACACGGCCAATAAAGGTCAGTAATCAATGGGAAAGAGTTGACACCTCAACCCCCCATTAAATTTGACCTACTATATCCCAAAACAGCTAACCCCGTTTTGATTAACTCATATTGGGTGGACCAATCCTATTCAGGAAGATCAGAGTCTAAGCAGTTAGGCTGTTTTACACCACGGTATAATTCTTTTGATAATTGAAGAAAATGGTTCATTGCATTATCCTTTATTATAATTGCGCCACTTCCATCATAGAAGAATTGATCATTACTCGTTAATACTTCTGCTTCTTCAAAGTCTACATTTAAAGCAGCGTGACCTGGGCGTATATAAATCCTGGTTACTTCATAATGGCAACGATCTGAGTCTTTTTTTTGCCTTGTTTCGAACATAGCTACCTTATCATTTCTACAGATTATAGTATAGTATAAATCATTCTTTCTGAATGTTGTCTTCAGTATTTTCATATTCGTATTATTAAATGGTATGTAATTATTCCGGATCAGACTGAGCCGTCAATTACGGATAAAACTGACACGATCTGTGTAGTATTATTGTATACGAATTAGAAACAAGAATGTTACATAAAACACTATAGAACAGTACATTAAATAACAGATTTCCAATTGCAATTTATTTTAACCTTATATATCAAAATATCAATTATGCAACTCAATTACTTGGGGGTTAGGGAAGAACAAAATAATATTGTTTTTAAAAGGACTAAAGATTAAATTTGATTACTGTTTGTATCTGATTCAAAAAGATCTGATAATTGAAATGAAACCTAATGTTTAAAAATTATCTTAAATCAGCAATTCGATTTTATAAGTACAATAAAGTTTTTACTGGAATAAATTTAATGGGACTTTCTATAGCTCTCAGTATCTCATTCATAATATTGCTTTTCGTAATTAATGAACTGAGTTATGACCATTGCCATAAGAACAGGAAAAGAGTTTACCGAGTACTAAATTATTCCACAGTATTTAAATATAACGACTCACAAACACCATATATCCTTGCACCAGCATTAAAAGAGGAATTTTCACAAATAGAAAAAGCAATCAGAGTAATCGGTCTGTATGGCTTTAAACTTAAACTTAAAGATGAATACATCAATATTTCAGATGTAGTAGCAACAGATTCAGAAGTTTTTGACATTTTCACTCTTCCAATAATAGCTGGCGCATCAAATCAAAGTTTGCTGGAAGATCAAAATTCACTTGTTCTCTCCAAAAAGCTAGCAACTACCCTATTTAAGAATCAAAATCCAATTGGGAAAGAAATCATGGGAATTGTAAATAATGAAAAGTACGTTTTTATCGTTAGAGGAGTTTTTGAAAATATCCCTGAAAACTCAACTCTGAGAGCACAATGTTTTGTGAATATCAAGTGGACAATTGATGATCTCAAAAAATCTGGTTTAGCTAATGCCGAAAAAAGTTGGAGACGTAACTACTGGAATACCTGGATTCTGCTTTCAAAAGATTGCAACGCCAAATCACTTGAGAACCAATTTAGAGCATTTGAAAATAAAAACATAGGAGAAAAACTCGACAATCATTATTCACTGCAAAATTTGTCTGATGTCTACCTGGGCTCAGAGCATATATCAAATACCAGAATCATTGGAAATATTAGAAATGTAAGATTATTTTCTGCTATTGCACTTTTGATAGTACTTGTTGCAACAATTAACTATATAATTTTATCTACAGCGGTATCATCAGGTAGAGTGAAAGAAATAGGTATACGAAAAACATTCGGAGCAGGAAACAATAATATTAAAAGTCAGTTATTAAGCGAATCAATCTTGCTGGCAATCCTTGTTCTGCCTGTAGCATTGATCTTGATGAAACTTGTCATGCCTTATGCAGGGAAGATATTTCAAACTGAACTACATATAATGAGCTCAAATATTTTTATATATGTTTCAGTCTATATGGTACTTACTGTACTGATTGGTATAGCTTCAGGTATTTATACTTCTGCCTATTTATCAAGACTAAATGCTCTGGATATTTTAAAAAACACAATGCATTTAGGAAATAGGAAACTTGTAGTTCGCTCCACACTAATTGTAATTCAATTAGTTATCTTTTGCTCATTTGTAGCGGGAACCCTTATCATTCGATCTCAATATCAATATGCCATAAAGAAAGATATGGGATATTATACAAGAGATGTTTTATTAATTGATCTCGAAGGTGATATTAAAGGGTACTCTAGTTACATTAACAATATAAAATCGAATCCAAATGTTATTTTAGCTGGTGGTGCTATGGTCGGCATTCCAATGAGGGGATATATGAAATTCTTACTTCCTAACTTCATAAACAAAGAAGTGATAGTCCAAGTGGAGGGAATGGCTGTTGACTATAATTTTATTAAGACAATGGGGATTACTGTAATCCAGGGAAGGGATTTCTCAGAAGAATATGGAAGCGATCTTACTCAATCAGCAATTCTTAACGAAACAGCTGTTAAACAGTTGGAAATACCGGATCCGATTGGAAAGCAAATTGGAGATCATACAATAATTGGAGTTGTTAAAGATTTTAACCTCCATTCAATCCATTCAGATATTCCACCCCTTGAAATAAACCTGACAGATAAAGATATATCCCAAGTAGCACTTCATTATAAGCCAGGAACCCTAAATAGTATTCTGCCTATGCTGGAGGCAGAATGGAAGAAAGCAGCCCCAGATAAGCCATGTCGTTATTCAACAATAGAAGATCTTATAAAAGATCTCTATTCTTCGGAGAAAAACTTAAATAACATTGTTTCAATGTTTGCTCTTTTTACCCTTGTGATTGCAGCATTTGGACTATTCGGGCTGACTTTATTTGTCGGAAAAACCAGGACTAAAGAAATTGGGTTAAAAAAGGTGTTTGGAAGTTCGGAAAGGGAAATAGTTTATTCCTTACTGATGGAAAATTTTGTTCTGACAACTATAGCCGGGCTGATTTCAGTGCCAATAACTATCTATTTTATGTCTAAGTGGTTAAATAACTTTGCATATAAAGTAACAATTAACCCATGGATATTTGTGATAACTTTTATAATTGCAGAAGTAGTTGTTCTATTCACAGTTTATTTTCATTCTTATAAAGTATCTCGTCTCAATCCTGTGAACGCATTAAAGTATGAGTGATTTATACCTTTAACGTGTTAAGAAGCTAATAAGAAATTAATTTAATCTTTGTAAATACAGTCAGCTCGATATACACTATGAGAAGCATATCTATTGCAACTTTGCTTCCCAATTCCACATCATTGCTATTAAGCAGTATATCAGCCATATACCATTCGATTACACCCTCATCTTAGGCTATTTCCTGCATATTTCGCAACTTTCTATATCCCAATAGTATTCTGCAATACGAAACGAAACAATCTGTTTAAATTGCATAATAATAAGCATTTAGCTCATTTATTGTAGTTGCACAATACTATATCTACTGTTCAGCCAAGTGAATCTGATATTGCAATAACCAGGAAGATTAAGGAATCTGGTATTGTTATGGATATACAGTTATTGGATCATTTGATTATTGTTCCAGAGGTTGCATATTATAGTATGGGTGATGAAGGGATTGTATAGATCAGTTCAAATAATATGTGTAACTTTAATATGAAGAAGGATCGTTGAAAGTCAGACAAAAGTATCGTATAGATTTGTATTTAAGTATGTTGTCAATATGATACTATTGTGACTGACGGGGCAGTGCTTTCATAAGATGTAAGTAACCTGAAAAATAAAAAAGAATGTTTAATGTCTTCAGACTAGGACTAAAAACTACGACATTTATCAGCTTCGAATTAATATTGTGTACCTTGACAAGATATAAAATATAACAATTTAAAATCAACTCTCATGGAAACCTATAACTTTTCACCCGGTTTAACAAACTTTGTATCCAGGCATCCCATTTTACTGAAAAACATTGAGATAATTTCTATATTAATATTTGCCATTGGAATTATAATGCATTTCATGGCGATTAAAAATGCTGATAAAGTTGTAGAGACAGGTTCAGTTCTTACAGCAATAACCTATTGGTTTCACGCTTTTAAACTTGTGGAAGTTGATAATACTGAGGTTTCGGGATATCTAAATTCTTCTGTAGTTATACGGTTTATTTATAAACTTACATACTTAACGTACTTTCTCCTATTTATCGCTATTGCAGCTCAAATATTAAACGCTCAATTAAGTGAGACACTATTGTTTGTAACAGGAGCAACATTGATTTTTGTGTTTATAATTAGTCTTTTAACAGAAGGTATTGATCGATCAAAAATCTATAATTTCGCATATTATCTTAGACTTATTCCATCTCTTCTACTTTTATTATTTTTATTTATTATTCATTTTTAGTAGTGATGCGTTAACTTTAAAAAAATATTATTAAAACACTGATAATAAATTTAATATAAGCGTTCTTTGATTTTTTGATTTGATTTGACCCGTAGTTTTGCACCATTTAAG
>Ga0224521_1000464_pt1 | contig 12134 bp, 11 predicted proteins | sample CFST0metaG_FD_182731 | JGI IMG/M metagenome (GOLD analysis project Ga0224521, IMG submission 182731) | Peat soil microbial communities from Stordalen Mire, Sweden - C.F.S.T0 | ecosystem: Environmental > Terrestrial > Soil > Wetlands > Peat | place: Sweden: Norrbotten County, Stordalen Mire... | reverse complement strand
GATTAAAGTGTTTTACATCTGGATTAGTTCTTGAAGGCTTGCTCTTGTCATCTATTTGCATAAATCCATTGTACTAACTATTGTTTCATGCCGCAATTTGAGTGATTATTAATTATGTAAAATCCACCAGAGATCACGTCGCTGGTTTTTAAAATGAAACGCACTCTGCAAAAAATCGAAAAATTGCGAAAACAATCTGACGAAATATTAGCAGAAAGTCACAATTACTCTTTATGTGACCTAACGAAATGGGCAGTCTACATCAGTTCCGAACTGACCTGACACTAATAGTTCTACCAGAGGTTGTGGTATTTCCGACTACTTAGCCTAGAGAGTGAGTGGACGGTATTCTTAGCGCTGTGCGGTCGGATTTGTGGTTGTCGTTCTTATTTTTCTTTGAAACGTGGCTATCAGATAGATCAGCCCCACTTCAAGTAAAATTTGGGCTATTTTGGTTACCAATCCGGGAAAGCTGAACACAATTTCCGGTTTTTGGTTATATGCCAAGAAGAAGATAGCGATTACAAAAGTATTGGCTATAAGGCCCACAATCCATAACCAGCGTTTTCTCAACAGGATCAAAAGACCTCCAGTCAAGTAGCATCCGGCAGCAGCGTAAACAATTGCTGGTTGAGCTTTTTCACCATTTACGATAGGGATGGGAATAACATTGATTCCCATCAAAAAGTAAACTAATGCGGCTATTAATGTCAACGCCAGGCAACCAATTATTATAACTTTCATTTTAGCTTCCTACTAAAGTTCTATTTTCAGATTTGGCTTCAGATTTACACAATATGATGTTGGATTAGGATTCCGCGAATTACGCCGCTTTAGTGGCTAATTCTTTGGCCCAGGTCCGAATGACATTCCAATCCCTGGTATCATAAAACCCTGGCTTTATTGCTTTAAATCCGGCAGCTTCAATCCTGGGCTTAAAGCTGGCTAACATTTTTCTAAGTAAGAAATTCATTTTATTAAAGTCCCAGACGCCCCCGAATGTGACCATAGCAATGGGGTGAAGGTTGTATTTGGCAGCTATGTCGTCCAGGTTTTGTTTCTTGTTTTTCTCAATTTCTTCCGTCTTCTTTTCGTTCTCGAGCAAAGCTTGCGCGGCCGATGAGACGAAGATAGCTACTTTCTTGTTTGCCAGCTCTTTCTGGAATTGATTTAGAAAGTTTTCCGGCTCTCCAGTCCACTTTCCCATTTCCATTCCGCTGCCTACAACAATCAAATCAAATGGAGAGATGTCTTTAACCTGTTCTTTTTTGGCATTGACAACCTTGACCTCCAACCCCTCGCCTTGGAGAACTTTGGCGATTTCTTCTGCGGTGCTTTCCGTAGCTCCATGACGAGTGCCATACAAGATAAGAACCTTCTTGGACATTTTTGTACTCCTTTTTATACTGCTGTTTCTAAACAACTAAATAAATAAATTCCAAATAAAACGAGTAGATTGATTTTCATCATTTGAGAGTTGTTAATAACTGTTTTGGTAACGGGCAAGCTATTTATTAAACTATTCATCACATTCGTTAACCGCCAATTACATTTTTCTAAAATTTGTCTTCTTGAGAATAATTTAACAATAAATTAACAAATGAGCACCGATAAATAGTTGGGAATTATACTGGCTAAATGGCTAGGTTTGGAACGAAAGGCACGACTAATATATAAAGCAAGAAGTGTTCAACTCCTTCAATATAATGAAGTTGTTCCCTTCAATGTTTCCCAAATCGGGGTCGCCTATTTCGTAACAATACTGGGGACAATTAATTTGTAAACCTATTCCTGTTTCCATCGAAAACATCTTTAAAATACTTCGCCGGTGTTCTTTATTTTGTTAATTGGTCAGACATTCGCAATAATGTATTCATTTGGGTCAATTTTTTACCGCGACCGGTTTTTGGAGTATGATGGTAACCCCGATTACAACGAGCCAAATCACGGCATTTAGAAATATTAACCGCTCGATAAAACCCATGGTGGGGATACCTCTAACTATAATTAATCCACCCAAAATTCCAAGGACAAAGCCGATCGCTGCAGTTACGAATGTATATTTAACTAATTTGTGCCAGTAATGCTTGACTTTTAATTCGGGGATAAGCAGGCAGCAAATAAAAGGGAAAAGGCCGCAAATTGCCTCGGCTGTTTTTTCGTGAATCAACCCACGTGCTGTCAACTCTTTTCCAGGAAATGTCGTTGGGCATATAGCTATTATTAAAAACCCCACTGCTAAAAAACCCAATAATATAGCCGCAATTTTAGTAGTGGTCCGGGTAGCAAAATTTGCGTAACATTTCAACGCCAGTAAAATTAACCAGATTCCCAAAACGACAAAATCGGTTGTCTGAAGCCACCCCTGCGGATAGTACACCAACTGGCTTATCGTTTGTTTTACGGGGTTGTAATCCGGTTGAGCCGCACCGATTACAAATGAAAGTACGATTGATAGAACGGGAATTACAATCCCGCCGGCTCCGGTTATCGATGTAACATTTTTAGTGCTCGCAACAGATAACACGAATTCGGCTAAAGTGAGGATTTTATTCCCCGTGTTATTTTTTAGATTGGTCAGGGTAATTCTCTGTTCCATAACATCAATTTATCCTAATCATAACGCTCGACAAATCACTCGTAAGTATTGATTCCCCTTCATACAAAATATCAGTTTTTTACTGGTCAAAGGGCTAGGTTTAGTCTCAATTTTGATTACGGATTGACTAAAATACGTTGACAAATATTACAACACTTAGTACGATAGGTCAGAAAGCGATTTTAGAATTTATCGGCGCAAGGAGCCAAACATGACTGGAAAAGTAAGGCTGTTTTTTTGTGTAATATTGGTAATGGTTTGTGCCTTTTCTTTTAATGGATGCAGTCCTTCCAAAACTCAAAAGGACCAAGTTACATTACAGCTTAACTGGTATAATTCCACGGAATTCATTGGTTATTACGTAGCTCAGGATAAAGGGTTTTACCGCGATGCTGATCTTGACGTAACAATTAAGGAAGGGGGAACCGGCATACCGGCATGGCAAACTGTTCTGAATAACACCGCAAGTTTCGCTATTGACACCTTCGATGAGCAAAAACAAAATATAGAGAACAATCAACCTTCGGTCGCGGTTATGACTACTTTCCAAATCCCTCCTCTGGTCATGTTCTCTTTGGCCGATTCCAATATCAAGGAACCTGAAGACATGGTGGGGAAAAGAATAGGAATAAAAAGTAGTTATTGGAGCGACATCGCTAAAACCACACTCTCTAACGCCGGCGTGGACCCATCATCCATAGTAGAAGTTCCGGTATCAGCGGATGACCAGCAAATGCTATACGACCATGAAGTTGATATTTGGATGGGATATGCTAACGATGAACCGATTCAAGCCGAAGAGGCGGGTTATAAGATAAATGAAATTTTCCCTGCTGATTATGGAGTAGGAGGATATGAAGGCCTCCTTACAGCAAATCAAACTACTATCAACCAAAATCCTGACATGGTCAAGAGATTTGTAAAAGCGAGTCAGAAAGGACTTCAATATGCATTGGAACATCCTACCGAGGCAGCTCAGATAATGACAAAATGGCAGCCGGACCAGACTCTTGATTTTTACACTCAGGCTATTCGCGCACTTATACCTCTGGTCGACGTACCGCAATCCAAGATTGGTATGATAGATGCTGCACGTTGGTCTCAATTAATGGGTAGTTCCAATAACATTCAAAATCCGGGGTACACAATGCAATTTTTACAAGGGAACTAATGGCTGTCCCGCCGAATTAATCGATTGAAGTTTGAGTAAAATAACGAAATAAAATGGCATTAAATAAAGTCAGAGCACAAATTGTTTCAACTATCCGACGAACATGGCGAAACGTCGGCAAACTTAGTGTTGGTACGATCCGAAACCGTTTGATGATTGCTTTTATACTTGTAGTTGTGATTTCTACCAGTGCAATCAGCGGGATCACTTTTGTCATGGGTGCAAAAGATGGGAAGCAGCGAGTAATAGATCAGCTGCAATCTGTCGCAACTCTGAAACAAGCAGAGGTAGAATCTTGGGTGAATTTGCTTAACGTCAACATGAATCTTGTTGTATCCGGTGAAGAAAACTCCGGTGATGTGCAGACATTAAACCAATCTTCGCCCGATGGCGCAGATTACCAGGCAGCTTACTCAAGAATAATGAACCGCTTTGATTTTATCTCGTATAATTTAAAGTTGTTCGATGAACTTTTCATTATGGATGATAGTGGTACAGTTCGTCTTTCCACAATTCCCGCCTACCAAAATCAAAATCATGCCAGCGAAGAATATTTCACTCAGGGAAAGCTGGGTCCCTATATCGAACAGCCATCTTATTCTCTTTCAATGGGGGGAATGATGGTTGTGGTGTCAGCCCCGATAATTGAAAATGGGACGTTAGTTGGCGTTATGGGGGGGCGAACGAGCCTGCAAAGTTTAAATAATATTATGATGGAACGTGCTGGTTTAGGAAATACTGGAGAAACCTATTTAGTGGGCTCTAACCATCGTTTATTAACAGAGTTGCTGGATAAAAACTATGATATACCGGACACGTACGTCATGACCCAGGGTTCGGAAGCTGCAATAGACGAGCATGAGAATGGTTCTTCGACATATGCTAACTATTCAGGAAAAACAGTAATTGGAGTATACCGTTGGTTACCGGATTTGCAGGTGGCGATATTGGCCGAGCAGCAGAAGGGAGAAGCCCTTCATAGTACTACTTTGGCACTGGAAATAGTCGGTTTAGCAGCGCTAGTGGCAGTGATTCTGGCTATATGGGCTGCAAGGTCCATAACCCATGGTATCACTCGCCCGATTGCCGAGTTAGCTAGTACCGCCACCATCATTGCCCAAGGTGATCTAAATCATGAAGCCAAAATAATGAGAGATGATGAAGTCGGCGTTTTAGCCCAAGCGTTTAACAGCATGACAGGACAACTCCGGGAGCAGTTGCACCGCCGTGAAGAGCGTTCGGTTCGTCTCCGCTCAATAAATGAAGTGGGACGCCACATCAGTTCCATTTTACAAATGGATGAACTGCTGGAATACGTAGTTTCCTCTCTCCATCTCATATTTAAATATCAAAATATCGGAATCATAATAAAAGACGCGGAATCGGGAAATATGGTCCTCCGAAACAATACGGACGGCTATGAGGCTGGAGAAAATATCAACAATCTCACTCCAATTGTCAATTCGGTATCGCAAACAGGCGAAGCACAAATAGTTAACGATGTTATAAACGATTCCCTGCTCAAAGCGGGCGGCAATTTCATCAATACGAAAGCAGAGATGGCCGTGGCTATAAAAATCGGCGATAAAGTGACTGGTGTTTTAGATATTGAAGCGGACCACTCTCTTGCTTTTAATGAATTTGATATTTTCACAATTCAAGCGTTGGCCGATCAAATGGCAGTTGCTATGGAAAACATCAGATTATATGAACAAGCCCAGGAATTGGCGACGATGAAGGAGCGTACCCGTCTAGCGAGGGATTTACATGATGCGGTGAGCCAGACACTTTTTTCTGCGAGTATAATTGCTGAAGTGCTGCCGCGTCTCTGGGAGAAGAACCAGGAAGAAGGACGGCGCCGACTTGAGGAAGTCCGTCAATTAACACGAGGAGCATTGGCAGAAATGCGCACCTTATTATTTGAATTACAACCAGCAGCGTTAGCAGACGCAGAATTGAGCTACTTGTTACACCAATTGGCTGAGTCAATCACAGGCCGGACCAGGATGCCGGTGAATGTACATGTCGAAGGACAATGTGATTTTCCCGCTGAAGTGAAAATAGCTCTCTATCGAATTACCCAGGAAGCTTTGAACAATGTTGCGAAACATTCGGGAGCAAAACTGGCAAATATCGAAGTAACCTGCAAATCGGGGGTTACCGAACTAATCGTCAGTGATAACGGTAAGGGGTTCGATGTATCGAGTGTTCGTCCTGAAAGCCTTGGGTTGGGAATAATGCGTGACCGGGCCAAAGGAATTGGCGCTGAACTTATCATACAAAGCCATATTGGCTCTGGCTCTAAAATTATTGTGAAATTAAAAGACACATAAGGAGAGCAAAATATGAAACAGGGTAAACCAATTCGAGTGATGCTGGTTGACGACCATTTAGTTGTGCGCAGCGGTTTAGGTGCAGTGCTAATGTCCGAAGAAGATCTATCACTAGTTGGGGAAGCGGGCAACGGGGAAGATGCTATTAGAATGTGTGAGAGGCTCCAACCCGATGTTGTATTGATGGATTTAATGATGCCGGTCATGGATGGTGTTACCGCCACTAAAATAATCAGGGAAAAATGGTTGAACATCAATGTTATAGCCCTTACCAGTTTTAAGGAAAAAGACATGGTTGAAGGAGCACTAAAAGCAGGCGCCATCAGTTATTTATTGAAAACTGTGTCAGCCGAAGAATTGATATCCGCGATAAGAAGCGCCGTAATCGGCCAATCAAAATTGTCTCCGGAAGCTACCCAAGTGCTTGTGCAGAAGTTAAAAGAGCCGGATGCAATAAATTACGATCTAACGCAACGTGAAAAAGAAATTTTGGCATTAATGGTAGAAGGGCTCCCTAATATCGAAATTGGGAACAGATTGGTTGTAAGTCAATCGACTGTAAAATTTCATGTGAGCAACGTTTTGTCAAAGCTTGGCGTCAACAGCCGAACTGAAGCTGTATCACTTGCTTTAAAACATCACCTGGTCAAATGACCAGTAAAACACTCCACCCGTGTTCAGTAATTATCTGCCCCTATGCATGATATACCAAGCGGGATTTCATCCTATGCTGAATACAGATGAGGTAAAAAGGAGTGTAAACCGTGAAAAAATGGGTACCAACAATTTTATTGTTGATATTAATGACAAGCTGGTAGGATGTGATGTCAATAAGGAGAGTAATATGACGAACAAAGAATTTAATCTAAGTGGTTTTAACAATTTGGAGGTGAGTGGGGCTTTTGATGTCGACGTGGTGCAATCGGATTCATACAATGTAAACGTTAGTGCTGATGATTTTGCACACATCAGGGTTGAGAACGTAAATGGTACTCTGATGATAAAACGGCAGGGCATCGAATGGTTTGCTCCGTTTCATAGTCAACCCAAAGCCGTGATAGCCATGCCCGAGCTCGCCTCATTCACTTTATCCGGAGCATCTAAAGGCAAAATACACGACTTCAATTCAACGAATAATTTATCGGTTTCTGTGTCCGGAGCGAGCCATCTGGAAGCGATTAATGTCTCAGCGGGTGATTTAAAACTGGATTTAGCCGGAGCTGCCAGTTTGACCGGGGACATTAAGGCTAGCGGTGACGCGAAGTTACAGGTTACGGGAGCAAGTAAACTGGAAATGGAAGGTGCGGCCAACAACATTACTCTCAAAACTACCGGAGCTTCGAAAGCCGAATTGGGTAAATTCCCGACTCAAAATGCTGATGTTGAAATTTCCGGCGCCAGCAACGGCACAATTAATCTCAACGGGAAATTAAATGCTGATGTTTCCGGCGCTTCGAATCTCTATTGGTCCGGTACTCCAATCATGGGGGATATTCAGACGTCCGGGGCATCCAATCTACGTCGGAAATAGAAATCAAAAAGGAGAGAACCGTGCATTCAATTTTCGCTCAAGATCTTAAAAAGAGCTACGGCGACCAGAAAGTGTTAGATGGCATAAATCTCACGGTTGAAGATGGTGAGTTCTATGCCCTGATGGGTCCTAATGGTTCCGGTAAAAGTACGCTGTCCTCGATAATGGCTTCCATAACCAAGTATGATAGTGGAATATTGGAAATCCACGGTAAAACCCCTGAACAAACCCGAGAAATGATCGCCTATATCCCACAAGAAAATTTTTCGATACCTCAACTCTCCGGAAGAGAGAATCTTATTTATTTTGCCAGCGTCCTGGGAATTGGCGGACAAGACGCCCGGGATTTAGTCAAACAAATAATCAAAAAGGTTGGGCTGACCGCGGATGCCGATAAACAATTTTCCCGTTATTCCGGGGGTATGAAGAAGAGACTTGAACTGGCGACAGCCTTATTCCCGGGTGTTCGTGTCCTGATCCTGGATGAACCAACAACCGGACTGGACCCGGCTGCCCGGCGAGATTTCTTCTCTTTACTTAAAAATATTAAAAACGACCAGACCAGCATCTTCCTGATAACGCACTTTGGCAGTGACGCTGAATCGGCTTCAAAGGTTGGGTTGATACATCAGGGCAAAATAATTGCTGAAGGCACTCCGGCAACTTTGTGTATGCAATATGCTCCTGAAGAAGCTATTACAATAGAGACAGCGGTACAGGGCAAGGATTGTGGAGCAATTCTCAAGGTTTTCAGTAATGAGCAAAAGATTGCCCAAACGCCAAACGGTTACCGCATTTATGCTTTCGACGGCGGTCAAGTTTTACCAGTTGTTGTTAAGGCGCTTAATCAAGCGGGTATAACTGTAAACCGGACTGAGGTGGCAAAACCTACGCTTGAGGATGTATTTTTTAAGTTGACGGAGCACCGGATTCAGGAGGTCCAAATCCAATGATACAAGTCTTGGGTACATTTACTAAAACCTTTAAATGCTTTTTAAGAATACGGGCTGTGTCTATTTTTACTGTGATCTTCCCCATGTTTCTTTTACTCATAACCGTTGTCTCACTTAATAAAAGTATTTCTGCATCTGACTTGCCATCAGCCAAGGGTGTACTCACGATTTCCATGATTGCCTTTTCCTTAATGCTTGCCGGAATACTCAATCTCGCGGGCTCTATCTCCAGAGATCGTGAGACGGGCGTCCTGACGAAATTGAAATCCATGCCGATCCGCCCGTGGCAAGATTTCCTGGGACGCATAATGGCTGTCGGACTTCTATCTCTTGTGGCGGCAGTATTCCTGGTTGTTGTTGGGATAGCTATTGGCGCTCGGTTTAGTGGAAATATTACCAATTACGTGGAAGCGTTTGGGTTTCTGCTGCTGGCAATTATTTCAGCGGCAAGTATTGGGCTCATCATCGGAACCTATGCCAAGCTGGTCTTGGCAGCCTTTTTCACCGGATTGGGCATTGCGCTGGGTACTGCTTTTGTTTCAGGTATCTTCATTTCCTACGATATTTTACCATCATATTTTCGCGGGTTCGCCCACATTTACCCCATATCCTCGGCTACTTCTTCATCTATCTACCTGCTGCTGGGGAAGAATGCAGCAGGCTATAATCCCTTGACAGCAGGCCAGATTATATCGACTATATTGATTTCTGTTGGATTGCTGGCCGCGGGGGTCTTTGTCTATACAAAACAAGGGTGGAAAAGAGAATAGAGGGCTTTTGTGAAAGTGAGCCTGTCAGAAGCCGTTTCGGCGGTGGCCTCTGCGGTCATTTTATGGGTGAAATAACCAAATTGGGGACTGGGAGTGGAGACGCGAAATAATAAACGTGGTGATGGTTTAAATATTTATCATCGCCTCAGAAGATGGGGAGCCACGGATGCAGAAGTGTTAATGTCGTTACCAGGTGACAATGTTGCACCCAAAGCTAATTATCAAAACACTCTGGCGATCACAATCGATGCGCCTCCCGTGCAAATCTGGCCCTGGGTAGTTCAAATGGGTCAGGAACGCGCCGGATTTTACACCTACACTTTCTTGGAGAATCTTTTTTTCGCGGACATGCATAACGCAAATCCAATAGAGCCGGAGTGGCAGCAACGAAAAGTCGGTGACTTTGTTTCCACTTTCCGCGGCAAACTCGGCTGGAAGGTAGCGGAGATAGAAATTAATCGTAGTATTGTGTATAGGGATGATAATAATACATCGACATTGGCTGTGGTGATTAATAAATTGGATAACAACCACAGCCGTTTAATAACCCGTATGCGTGATACAACCGGTAACAACCCGGGCATCTGGTTATTTAAAAAAATGTTTTGGGATTGGGCCCACTGTGTGATGCAACACGGGATCTTGAAGGGTATCAAGACCCGCGTCGGGCAAAGGCAATCTATAACTTAACGGTATTTGGCATAACCACACGATTTAAAAAGGATAGTAATGATCACAGATTATTCCGAATTAATCGCGAAAATAAGCGGGATAGTAAACCAACAACTCCTCGCCCTCAAAATCACTGGGGCAAGCATCGCACTCATTGATGATCAGACGGTGGCATGGTCTCAAGGCTTTGGTTTTGCCGATAAAGAAAATGGAATCAAGGCTTCACCTGAAACGATTTATAAGATCGGCTCAATCACCAAAGTGTTTACCGGTACAGCAATCATGCAACTGGCTGAACAAGGCAAATTGAACATAGATCACCCGGTCAAGGAATACATCCCCGAGTTTGCAGTAAAATCTAGATTTGGAGATACGCATCCCATCACCATCCGTTCGCTGATGACCCACCACTCCGGCCTATCCGCTGATAATTTGGCAGGTTATTTTGACGACGATGACGATGCTTTTAAATCCGTAGTGGATTATTTACGGACACAATATGTTGCCTTTCCGCAAAACTATGTATTCTCTTATTCTAATCTGGCAACTGATTTATTGGGAGTAATTATTTCGCGTACAAGCGGCATTGAATACTGGCGATACATCGAACAAAACATCTTACGCCCCTTAGAAATGGATCACTCGTTCGCCAAAACGGTCAAAGATCGACCGAACTTAGCAAAAGCCTATGATAATTGTGATTCACCGGGAATGATTGAACTTTTTCTGCGGGATAAGCCGGCAGGCTGTATGGATTCCACCGCAATTGATATATCCCACTTTGTCAGCATGTTATTTGCGGGGGGAAAATTCAAGCAAAAAACAATCATAAAAACAGAAACTTTGGCAGAGATGTTCACTATTCAGAATGGGGATATCCCCCTGGATTTTAATTTCAAAATAGGATTGAATTGGTTTTTAAGCCGGAGCGGTTTAGAAAATGCCGGCAAAGTTTGTTGGCATGATGGCGGATCCCCGCATTATTTCAGCATAATCGTGATTCTTCCAGAACAGAAACTTGGGGTGGTCATTATGACAAATTCGGCTTCTGGCATGATGTTTACTCAAATGATGGCAGATGAAATATTACAACAAGCAGTGTCAGTCAAAACCAATAGTAAACCATCGTCTGATCAAGAATTTCAACACATAAAAAATGAATTACTGCTAGGGGCTTACGGGACACTAAAGGGAGTCATCGAAATCAGTGAAAGCAATACTGTCATTATGTCCGGAACTGAATTTAAACTTATTTCTGATGCAGATGGCTGGTATCAAATAACCGGGCTTCCAACTTTGCGTTTAAATACAACGCGGATCAAAGGAATGGACATCCTGGCTCTGGAGCAGAGCGTTGGCAAAACCCGATTTCAAACAGCGCTTGGGACATGTTTGCTAAAAAATCCCGTGCCAAAACCCTGGCGACAAATGACCGGCGTATATTCTCCCTTTGGTGAAGCGGAGTCCAGCATACAGAGTATCAAAGTGATTTACCAAGCCAACATATTAGTCATGAATATACAAGCTAGGAAAATAGGCCAGATGCAAACCATTCTTGATGTTGTGTCAGACAATGAAGCCATCGTTCAAGGACTGGGACGATTTGCCGGTGAGACTATTTACCGAAACAGCAACGCCGAACTCAAGATTTTCGGTTTAACTTTCCGCAGATCTGAATCATAAACAGTCAGAATTTAAGCTCCTTATCCTTTGAGATAGCACTCGATCTTGTCGTAATGGCTGGTCTCTTTATATGTAAAGTGATATTTGCTAAAAATCCAGTTTGCTGAGTCACAAAAAGATTTATTGTTCAGCGGGTCATAATTACTCTTTTAATAATCAAACATTTCAAGCTTTTGTTAGGTAACATGAACTCTTTTAGTTATCCAACATATTAAACTGGACTTTTGTGTAATCCCTGGTCAAAAATAATATGGTTAGACTATAATAGTTGTTATCAAGCATGATACTCAACGGATGGTAATGTCAAGGGGATTGTGTGAAATTACCCTCGATTAAATTACGAAGGGAGGGGAGATTGTAGTGCACTTTCCCTACAGGGTTCGACCGCCAGTACATTTCCATTTTGATGCTGATAAAAGCTA
>Ga0224521_1000462_pt1 | contig 12181 bp, 9 predicted proteins | sample CFST0metaG_FD_182731 | JGI IMG/M metagenome (GOLD analysis project Ga0224521, IMG submission 182731) | Peat soil microbial communities from Stordalen Mire, Sweden - C.F.S.T0 | ecosystem: Environmental > Terrestrial > Soil > Wetlands > Peat | place: Sweden: Norrbotten County, Stordalen Mire... | reverse complement strand
GGCTTGCAAACTGGGCTTTTGTGCCAATGAAAATTGTTCTTGCAAACAAGTTCTTCTACCCGCGCGGTGGGGATTGCATCTACACCATCGATTTGGAGCGCTTGCTGCGGGAAGCCGGTCACGAAACGGCTGTATTCGCCATGCAGCACCCGCAGAACCAGCAAACCCCGTGGAACCGCTACTTCCCCAGCGAAGTCGCGTTCACGCCCAAGAAGCCCATCCAATTCTTGAAAGCGTTGGCCCGGCCGCTGTACTCGCGGGAAGTGGCCCGCAAGTTCAAGGCACTCTTGGACGAATTCCGTCCCGACGTGCTGCACCTGAACAACATCCACACCCAGCTTTCGCCCCTGATCGCCGAAATCGCCCACCAGCGCGGCATCCGGGTGGTCTGGACCCTGCACGACTACAAGCTCCTCTGCCCACGCTACGACTGCATCCGCGACGGCAAGCCTTGCGAACTGTGCTTCAGCGGCGACAAGTCGAATGTCCTGAAGTACGCCTGCATGAAAGGCAGCAAGCTCGCCAGCCTGATCGCGTGGCTTGAGGCACGCAAATGGAACCGTGCCCGCCTGGAAGCCTGCGTGGACGCCTACATCTGCCCCAGCCATTTCATGAAGGCCAAGATGGAACAAGGTGGATTCGATTCCGCCAAACTCCACGCCCTGCACAACTTCATCGATCCCAAAAAGGTCGAAGGGCCGTTGCCCGAGAAGAAGGACCACTACTGCTACGTGGGTCGACTCACCGAAGAGAAAGGCATCCGCACCCTGCTGAAGGTGGCGGCGGAGTTTCCCTACCCCCTGAAGGTGATGGGAACCGGTCCCTTGGAGCAGGAATTGCGCGAGCAGTACAAAAATTGTCCGCAGATAGAATTCCTGGGCCACCAACCTTGGGCCGTGATCCGGGAAGTTTTGGGATCGGCGCGATGCATGGTGCTGCCATCGGAATGGTATGAGAACTGCCCGTTGAGTGCGCTGGAAGCGCAAGCACTAGGGACTGCGGTGATTGGGGCGGATATTGGGGGGATACCGGAACTTTTAGAAAATCTGAATGATAGCACATTTCAATCTGGAAATAGTGAAATGCTATCCAAAGCAATTAGCTGCGCTTATAAACAGGCAATACCCCAGCACATGAAACTACTCAAAACCGATTATTTATTCACCCTACCATACACAGATAGCGCACCGAATAATCATCCATGAAGAAAAGTATAATAATACCATATTTTGGCACGTCGCCATCATACATCAGCCTGACACTTGAATCATTTTCGCGCAACAAAATGTTTAATTTCATAATTATTTGCGATAACAAAATGACGGATAGGAATTTTGAAAATATTTCATTCATTTCTGCAGAGCTAGCGGACATCGAAGATAGAATCAAGAACAATATTGGGATAGATGTTAAAATAAACAATCCATACAAGTTGTGCGACTTCCGCCCAGCTTTCGGTTTGATATTCAAAGATCTACTCACCGAAAGTGAATTTTGGGGGTGGTGTGACCTTGATATAGTTCTTGGTGATATGGAAAAGTTCCTTCCCACAAAAGCGTTCTCATCCAATGACGCAATACTAAGAAGAGGTCACTTTTTCCTTATCAAAAACTCAGATAAAAACAATGATTTATTCAAAACACGTATCACAAATCAAACCACATTCCAAGAAATTGCCAGCTCCTCAAAGAACTATATTTTTGATGAATTAGGATTCAATCGCATATTAGATAAAGAAGAAATCACTAGATTCAACGAATACATCTGTGCAGATATTGACCCTAGCAAGTGCAAGTTAGGCTTTAATAAATGGTACAAGGCAAACAACCATAAATCACAATCTTTTGCATGGAAAAATGGCAAGATACTACAATTATATGACGACAGCAATGTCATGAAAACAAAGGAATGGGCATACATCCATTTGCAAAAGCGCAAACTAGGAAAAATAGAATATAAGGAAAATGCTGACTACATCTTTGCTGCAAAAGGAATATACCCACAGACAATCAGCCAAGAATATTGGGCTACGATCAAATCACTATCAAAAACTACCTTACGGGATGAAATCCTAATGGCAGCAAAAAACTTAAGAAGTAAGATCAAAAACCGGATTGAAAATAAAATAGTATACGAGAAATAGGAATCATTATGATGCAATCATCTCTTGTCTTTGTAGCGCGTTCATGAAAATAAACAACATCAAGATCATAATTCCCAACAGCAAAGTTCAGATTTCAGAATCATACAATTCTCAAGAAATTGGACTAGCGCGCTCACTCGCATCTCATCGATATCAATTCGAGATATTCCACTTCTCAAAGCGATTCGGAATGCAGTGCAACCGAACACCCCATAAGAATCTATCGAACACGGTACTCACAGCTTATGACGGTATCGGCATCATCGGTCAACAAGCGGTTTCGTTATCACTATTATGGAATGTATGGAGCAGAAGAAAAGAATTCTCTATCCTTCAGGTCCACGATTCCACTCAAATACTTTCTGTACTAGCTGCATTTATTGGAAAAATTTCAGGAATCCCAACAATCTTGTATCAAGGAATGTATCGCGATTTTCTCGGTTCAAAACGAATCTTTCAAAAACTCTTTGAGATATTCCTCTATCCGATACTTTTTTATTCGATAGACAAAATGGTCGCAAAAACAAGCCAAGCAGCAGTCTACATTGGATCGAAAGCATCTGTCACGACAGATTCCATTTCTATCATCCATGTAGGCTTGGATGTGCAGCATTTCTCGCCAACGACTACGCCTACATCCTCCCGTAGTACTGACATCCTCTATGTAGGAAAATTGGAAGCTCGCAGAAATCCGCTGTTTATTGCCAAAGTTTTACTTGCCATCAAAATGGCAAGGCCTTCTTCGCGATTTACCATTATTGGCGACGGTCCCTGCCGTGAAGAATTCCTCAATGTTGTTGCGCCACTTCTTGCTGATGGCAGCCTTACGTATATCAACAAAATTCCCAATGCAGAAATCTCGATAATTTACAACAATGCAAAATTATTACTTTCCCCTACTAGCTACGAAATCTACGGAATGACGATTCTTGAGGCAATGTATCATGGCACGATCCCCCTAACCTCCCCAGAAGCCGGACCAAGTGAAATTATCACTCAAGGTATCGATGGCCAGTTAATATCTGATTACGATGTTGAGACATGGACAAATGCCACAATTACGCTTCTAAACAACCCTGTGTTAATGGACCAACTTGGAAAGAATGCTCGCAGCAAAATATCTGAACATTTTCTTTGGGAACACACGGCTAAAGACTTTGCATCGTTATATGACACATTAATCAAAAAGCACAATGGATGAAAATTGCAATCATTATCCCCGCTTATAAAGGGGAGTATCTTTCACGCACATTGGAATCCCTAGCAGCTCAATCGTGCAAGGATTTTCATGTCTTCATTGGTGATGATGCATCCCCATCACGTATTCAAGAGATAGTTTCTAAATTCACACATTCTATACCACTTACATACCACCGCTTTGAAGAAAATCTTGGCGGTAAGGATTTGACAGCACAGTGGCAACGTTGCATTGACCTTGCCGTGGGGTATGATTGGATATGGCTTTTCTCGGATGATGATATCTTTTCTCCTGATGCTATAGCTAGTGCCCATCAGGAGATACTGGCAAGGCCAAATTATGACATTTATCGTCTTGGTGTTGATATAATCGATTCCAACGAGAACATCCTATATAGTAATCCACAACCGCAATCAGTATGTGCCGGCACTGATTTTCTGCTCCATAAATGGCAGGGGAAATCCAGCAATTTTGCTGTGGAATTCATATTTCGTTCTTCTTATTTCAAGCATATTGGTGGCTTTTCCAAATTTGATCTTGCTTGGAATTCTGACGACTCAACGTGGTTTCGTATGTCTCGTCCAAATGGGATCGCCGGAATACCAAATGGAAAGATTCAATGGCGATCAAGTAATATAAATATTTCCCGCGATGATAGCCTTCAAACAACCCTTCGGAAACTGGAAGCAAATATTGATTTCATATCAAAGACTATCAATCAGATCCCCCCAATATACACCAATGCAGGATTCCGTTGTCGAATATCAATACTCACATGGTTTCTAACTTTCTTAAAAGCAAAGTCAAAATCGTACCCTTCACTTGATTCTAAATCCTACATATTACGCGCCACCAAAATCGTAGGTAGCCATATCCTTTACCCACTCACTTTGCTCTATTATATCTCAAAGAGACTGCCATGAATATTAAGTTTTTTTTGTTCCCAAATTACAATCCACATAAAGATAAATCAGGTAACCCTTACCTAAATCTCCTTACAAATGCACTCAGTGAAATTGGAGAATTGCGAAATCGTCAAACCAGCAAATTCGGATTCGCCAGCATTTTGTTCAATCTCGATGCACGTATTTTCATTCTCAATTGGACCGAATCCATCCCATTCAAACCATTCGGCTTCTTCCAAACTTTATTCTTCCCTTTCGGCATGCTTATCCTAAAAATCACTAATAAGAAGATTGTCTGGATAGCACACAACAAACAAAGTCATTATAAAAATTCTATAGCCTCACGATTTTGTATGTGGATTACCGCGAAGTATGCCACCAAAACAATCGTTCATGCGTCAGAAGGTATCGATATTTTTCGCGCACGCTACAGGATACAAAACATCAAATTCATACCGCACCCCGCCTACTCCCAAGCCAGAAAACCGATTCAAGAAGCTAAATATGACTTCATTATCTGGGGGAGTATTGACCGCAGAAAACAAGTCCTCGAATTCGTCCAATTCGCACGAAATCGGCCATTTTACCAAAATAAAAAAATCCTTATCTGTGGTCGTCCACAGGATGAGGCATACCGTTTACAGCTAATTGAAGCTTGCTCAGGATTCTGTGAATTGCGAGCAGAATTCATCAGCGAAAGCATGCTAGACGAACTTCTTGGCCAATCAAGAAGCGTCCTTTTCACATACAAAGACGAAAATACTCTTGGCTCAAGCGCCCTTATATGCAGCCTAAATTTTGGCAAACCAATCATTGGCCCCAATAGCGGCGCATTTGCCGATATGCCCGGTATCGTCCAATGTTACGACCGCTTTGAAGATATTGAAACCATGAGTCTTGCAAACAATGAAGCTCACCCTCTTACTCAAGCTTATCTAAAAAAAAATACTTGGGAGGGGTTTGCAAAGGCACTTCTTGTAGATTGCTGACTTACGACAGAATTTGATATCTAGAAAATGAGGCGTTAAGATGAGCCTACTATGTATTCTAGTGCCGCTCTGGTTCGCTTCTACAATGACAACCTCAAAATTACAGGTTCGCCTCATTGATGAAATCAAGAGCACCCTCCCTGTAAAGGATAGTGCAACAATTGCACGCCTGCTTGCCGCACAATCCCCTACAGGCTCATGGAGCGACATCAACTATCACGATACCGCTCGTACCAACTGGAAGCCTCAGCAACATCTGGAACGGACAATCCAGATCCTTTCAACTACCCAAATGGAAAACTGGAAGGACTTGCGCAAGAATGAGGCAATACGTCGCGCACTAGATTTTTACATCAACTATACCTATCCAGGTGCTCGATGCCTAGATCGCACAACCATGAAGATAGTACCCTCCCCCTGCTACATACAAAGCAGAAACTGGTGGTATAATCAGGTAGGAGAAGGTCTGCTCCTTGGTAAGATACTCATGGTGTCCGAAGGTCATTTCGATGATAGCACTATCTTCCGATGGTCAGAACGCATATCCTCAACCCTTGGTAGCCTCTCCGATACGACGACTCTTGTTGGTGGAGCCAATCTTTTCTGGGAAGGCGAGGCATTGATATACAAATCATTGGTTCAGCACAAGCCCAAAGTTGTCGATTCTATCCTTGGACTTTTCCGGAAGGCGACAACCCTGTCGACAGTCGATGAGGGGATCCAACCCGACATGAGCTTCAATCAACACGGATTCATCCAGACTGGAAGCTATGGCCAAGGCGTTCTTGACATGAGTACTCGCTGGATGCACCATACAGACTCTACTCCAAATCAATGGAGTCAAACAGAACGCAAACGGTTAGTGGACTACCTGCTGGATGGTTGTATTCCAATGATCGACCACGGCATCTTCGACCCTTCTGTTATTGGTCGTGACATTTCCCGCAATTCAACCCATAGTAGCGAAGCGTTGGCCAATATCCTTACGGCATGGAGTGGCCCAACTTTCAGTGGTTATAGAAAGACAGAACTACAGGAAGCTCGAAAATTTCTCAGTACTGGAGATTGGCCGTGGCCACATCGACGTGGCTGGATCTATCCAAACAACTATTTACTTGTCTACCACGGTGATGGTTGGTCGTTCAGTTGGCACGGGTGCCCCAAAGGCCAAATAGGTACCGAGAATGTCAATGGTGAAAACCTACGTGGCATGCTGCTCCCTTTTGGTTGCTATTGGCTTCGGAACCGCGCACAAGATTCTCGACTTTTCCCTTTGCTGGACTGGAATCACCTCCCCGGAACAACCTTACCGCAAGGCTACCAGGCACCAACATCGCTTTTCAAAACTGGCAACCTATCATTGCCACCTCAAATGAGTTGTACCCAAACACGGTGCACGATCGACTACGATTTTAATGTAAGTGGAACCACTGGCCATCAAAGTATCGCACTAAACAAGGATACGATCCAGATTCGAGGTACCCACTTCAGCACCCCAAAAACGGGGCAACTTGAAGCCAATGTAGACCAAAAAATTGTCGTAGCTCCCATCACTATACGCAGCAACAATGGAAAAAGTTGGTTGCTGCAAGACACCGCTTCGGACTTCTCAAGCTTAGAACACGATGGCTTGGTTTACCATTTTCCTGTGGGCACTAAGGTCAAAGCGCAGATCCGAAATATACCACGCAATTGGATGAGTATCAATCACGCTGAAAGCAATCTTGTTGTAAGTGAAGAAATCCTATCCATTTCAATTGCGGCCATAGATTATCAATATATTATTACTTCAAAACATCAGTCACGATTTTGAACCACAAGTCTCTCTGAAACCATTTTCAGAGAGACTGTTTTCAAATGAATGTCTTATGGTTATTCTAGTAGTGGCATTTTTCAAAAAGCAATTACGAATACTTTGCAATCATTGAATTATAGTTATCGTAGCTCCTGCACCTTCCCCACAATAGTATCAATCAACCATTTTATTCGACGCCGCGCAAACGGCTCGGCATATGCAGCGAGAAGATATGCGATGATAGATATTATTGCTACAGGGATTACTGGAATAAGAAAATCAGGCAACGGCCGCCATTTTGTTCCAATTTTCCTGATCATTGAAATCATAAGATTCTCATGAATCAAGTAAAAAGGGTAGCTTATGAAACCAAAATATAATATCACATTTGAACTTAGTAGCACCTGGATTCTTCTAATATACAATGAGCTAATAAAAATCAAAATTAAGATTGCAGAAAGTAGGATGATTTTCAAATCACCGACGCTATCGGCATACACCGAAGTTATGCACGAAATCACAATTAAATACGCCATTTTTTTTGGGGAAAATTTCTCATACAGCTCATAATAAAACGCACCGATTAAGAACCACCCATAGAACCGACCAGATAAGTTGAAGTTCAATATGTGCGAAATGCTCAATAAAATATTTGCATGTGTGATGTTTGAAATCATACTAATCACTATGCAAGAAAGGTAAAATATCGCCAAAGATTCTTTAAGGTATCTTTTTCTGAAAGAAAAATATATCGCACCAAAGATAACGTAAAATTTAACTTCAACAAATAAGGACCAGAAAACGCCTTCGAGCATTCCTATCTGAAAATTTAAACTTTTTGATATCCATGCCGGATCAATAAATAATAATCCTGGGAAAATGTCGATTAATCGGGGTATGCCTGATGGACGCTCATTAAAAAAACGAGCTGTGGCATAAATTCCAATTGATGCCACCAACATTCCTGGAAACAATCTCAACCATCTTCGGAAGATGAACTCCGAAAATGTTGTACATTTTTCAAGCGTCATATATATCACAAAGCCCGAAATCATAAAGAATAGCTCTACTCCAAGCCAACCATAATGTGCAAGAATGAAATTCGCATATTTATCGCCATAAGGTATAAGCCGAGGCCATCGTGTATATGCATGATATAACACTACAAGAAGTATGGCAATTCCACGAAACCCATCCATGAAGCTGATTCTATTTTTTTTATCCACAGGTTTCGGCTCTTTCTAAGGCGCGTTTCAAATCATTTGCCGCAACAATATCAACCACCACAATGGAATTAATCATGTGTTTTCTGAAAGCACAATGTCAACGCATAGCAACATAGTAGCGTAGGATAATACGGCATCAATATTGCTGCTCCGAATATATTGTATAGAAAAAATACTGAGGCAGTCTTTTCCTCTCGCGACCAATACTTCTTTACTAGCATCATCAAAAACCCAAAGGAAAACACAACAAATACAGCGCCGTACAAAATAAATAACCCGACCACACCAACATCAGACAAAAAGAATCCTCGCATTGAGATGCTACGCATCAACTCACCATAACTTGTATCAGAATGAGATGCGCCGTTTCCAAAGAAAAATGTGAACCATCCATTCCAGAAATCATTTAGAAAGAATGAATATGTCTTCATTCGTACGTTGTCAGAAATTGATTCAAATTCCAAGCCACCGACGGATATATTACGACCCAACATGCCAACAGCACCAAGAAGCGCTAAAATTGCACATGAAATGATAGACATCTCGATTGGATTCCGTTTTCTACCACTTCCAATGACTGAATTTACAATTAACGAAAGCAGCAAGCATATCATCCCTGTTCGTGATCCTGATACAAAGAGACTGACGAACACCATAACAAGGAGCCCAGAACGCACCAAATATTCCCTTCGGATACCTAGCATTTTGCCATGCACAGCCCAACAAGCCATCAAAATAGCGTAGATATAACCTTCTATCATAAAACGCACCATTCCATTGCGCATTTCCATGCCATTCCCATTTTCATCTAATTCAGCCATCCGTGTTGCAAAGAAAAATCTGGGGAATGTAATTTGCTGACCAATGGTCAGAAGTAGCCACAGCATACCTGAAACAATGATGACTGCTAACACTTCCTTTGATGTTGGTGAAATACGTTTAAAAAATGGAATCAAAAGAAGTTCAAACATCACTAGACTACACGAGAACGTTTTGACTGGATCTTGGTTATGCACAAACAATGCTGGCGCAAAAGAGATACATACCAAACCCAACAATATAAAGGCGAATATATTTTCCCAATCTAATTCAACGCCTTTTATTGATAAATACAAAATCACGGCAGTGACCAAAAGACCGTTCATGACAACACCAGCTGCATGAGAAACAGCAATGCATGAATAAAAATTGGTCGTCACCAACACAGAACCGAAGAGGACAAAAAATCTCGTCCAACTCCAATTCACATTCTTTGACCTGAAACTCACCCTACGCAACCTACCAACAATTCTTCAAACAGAATGCTGACATCATTAGAGAAACGGGCAGGCTCCGACAGAATCATTTGACGATACTCATCAAACAAAAGAGAACACCCATCATGATTCTGTAGTGCATTCCGTATACAGGCAACGACTGCTGGGACATTTGAATATTTATCATGATATTTAAAGCCTACCGGCAAAGGAACATCTAAATCATTACCGGCGCTGCCCTTCATACCAGTAATAACAACGCACCCCATTACAGCGGCCTCGCGGGGAAATCGATCTTTCCCCGGATGATTTCCAAAGTCAATATAGACCTTGCTTGACCACAATAGATCCGCAACCTGCGATGGTGTCATTCCTTGAATGGGAACAAAATTGAGATCTTTCGCTGCTGCCATGATCTTTGCCGTAAAGTTTTTACCTTTTTTGGGATTGTACAGAACCACATCATGTCGTTTAACAGAATCTCGTTTCTTTGCAGCATCCAGAAATTCCTGATTAAGATAATCGGACAGCGATCTTACTTGTTCACCCCCTTTACCTTTAAGGAATTGCGTAATTCTCTCACATTGCGACAAATGAACAATTCGACACTCACTAAAAATCGCATCCTTCACGATATTCGAAAGTATCTTCCCGAATTTACGTAAAATGCGCGCACGCCTCTTGTTGCGATGCAAATAGTAATTATCTACGCTTAGCCACCAACAAAAAAGTCTAATCTTCTTATATTCTACTCTGAAGTTCGTAAATATTTCTGGAAAGATCAATGCATTATTCTCTGCATCGACAATTTCAGAAACCCATTCCGGACAATATTTTTGAAAGCGCTGAGGAACCGGATCTCCTTCGCCAACACCGACATAAAACATTCGAACATTTACGGTATGATTCCGCAGTTCGTGATATAACTGATGCAGAAGTTCAGTACCACCAGTTGCAACATCACGAGGGCAAGCTATAAATATCAAAGCATTTCCTTTTTCATGTTGAAGGGCAGGTTGTACAGTTCGTCCCGCCAGCGCGCCACCGGGGAGTTGGTGTAGCGATTGAACTCCACCAAGCCGTTCACGTAGTCCCACGCTTCCTTGTCGGAGGTGTGGAAGATGTGCGCCCCGTACTTGTGGACCTGAATTCCCTCGATGTCCTGGGTGTAGCAGTTGCCGCCGATGTGGTCGCGCCGATCAATCACCAGCACCCGCTTGCCGCGCTTGGTCATCTCGTAGGCAAAGATGGAACCGTACAGTCCCGCCCCTACCACCAAGTAGTCGTATTTAGCCACGCGTGAATCGTCCTTTCACCTTGGCGAACACTTCGCCCACGAATTCTTCTTTCAGCAGGAACAGTAGCGAGAAGTAGACTCCAGCACCGACCGGGACATCCATCGCGATCCGCAGCCACAACTTTTCTTCAGGCACTAAATGCCTTGTTCCAAGCAATACGGCCCCCATCAGAGCTGTGGCCAGCAGGTACTTGGTCACATTGCTCACCGGCCAAGGCACTTTGTAGCTCTGCCGCACCAGCACCAACTGCACCGCCAGCACCACGCATTCGGCGATCAGGATTCCCCAGGCGGCACCGATGTGGGCAAATCGAGGAATCAGGATGGCATTGAGAATCGCTGCCGTCACGGCACCAGCAGCGACAGAAAAGACGACCTCCTTTTCCTTCCCCAACGGATACAGGATCTGGATGCCAAAAATGTTGGTGAGCCCGATGAACAGGATGATCGGGGCCGTGACGACCAGGCAGTCGGCTGCCGGCAGGTACTTGGCCCCGGCAAACACCAGCAGGATCTCGCGGCTCATGAGCATCAGTGCCACCGTGATGGGCAGGCACAGCAACAGCACCACGCCCAGCGACTTGCGCAGCATGCGGTCGAACTCGTCGCGCTTGTCGTTGGCAAGGTACCAGGCCAATCGTGGCAGCAGCACGCCCCCGAACGAAACCACCACGCCCAGCAGCATCTTGGTGATCTTCATGGCGCTAGCGTAATAGCCCACGCTCTTGATCGTGGCCATGAACCCCAGCATCACCGTATCGAGATTGATGTAGATGCTGGTGATGAAATTCAGGGCATAAACAGTCCCCAGCGGCTTGAAGTGACGCTGGAACTGCCACGGAGCTTCCCGCTTGGCGAACACGATCTTGCGGGCATTCCAGAAGTTCAGCACAGAGGAACCGAGGGAAGAAAGGACCGTGATCCCGGCCGTCACCATATAGTCGCCTTCGTGATGCACGAACAGGAAGAGCGCCACGACCGACAACGCCGTGAACGAAAGGCTCCGTACGGTGATGTACACGTATTCTTCGAGCCCCTGGTACAGCCATTCCATGCTCAGCATCGAAAGGGGAATGGATGTGCTCACGATGAAGAACAGGAAGCTTTCGGCGTGCACCTTCTGGTTGAAGGCGATCACTCCCAGGAAAGCGATGAACGAGACCACCATTGCGCCCCCATGCAAAACCAACAACTCCTGCACCAAGGCGCTCAGGGCCTTGCGGTCATCGCGCACCTTGGCCACTTCCCGGATGCCGTAAAGGGGAATCCCAATGGAGGCGAGCAAGATGAAGTACGCCACCAGCGAACTTGCGAAGTTGGTCTTGCCCGTGCCTTCCGGCCCCAGGATGCGCGAAGTGTACGGGAAGGTGAT
>Ga0224521_1000461_pt1 | contig 12204 bp, 10 predicted proteins | sample CFST0metaG_FD_182731 | JGI IMG/M metagenome (GOLD analysis project Ga0224521, IMG submission 182731) | Peat soil microbial communities from Stordalen Mire, Sweden - C.F.S.T0 | ecosystem: Environmental > Terrestrial > Soil > Wetlands > Peat | place: Sweden: Norrbotten County, Stordalen Mire... | reverse complement strand
CTTCCTGCACTTTTGCCAGCACTGCAGCCGATTTATCGCTGGGAAATATACTTAAGTGAGTGCGGGCAATTCCCAGATCCGGACTTATACGAACAGCGGTAACGGTAATCAAAGTACCATGTAGCTCACGAGCATACAACAAAAAGATTTCTCCTAGCTCTTTCTGCAACATCCGCGATATTTTTTGTTGTCTTGTTGTTTCCATTATTTTTTTTAGTAGACTCCTAACCCATAAAGGGGAATTAAGAGTTTGTTTTTATGTATATTACAAATTTAATTTTTATTCTATTCCAGAGAGAAACTCAATAGAAGATGTATTCTCAACAATTCCCCTTCAGGCTTAGGCGTGAGCTCAGTCGAACGGGGTTAGGGAGATTATATCTTCCATTCAAAACCGTCTTTGGTATCTTTTATTTCAAACCCTAATGCAGTCAGTTCGTTACGGATTTTATCGCTGGTTGCCCAGTCTTTATTTTGTTTAGCGTCGAGGCGAATGTTAAGCAGTAAATCGATAGCTCCTTTGTATGCTTCACCTCCGGTCGTTGCTTCACTTTCAGATTTTAAGCCCAGAATTTCTTCTATAAACAACGTGAAAACTGATTTCAATTCTTCCAAATCAATTGCCGAAATAGTCTCTTTACCATCATGCACCAAATTGATGGTTTTCAACGAATCAAATAAATGTGAAATTACGATTGGCGTATTCAAATCATCACACATTGCTTCTTCGCATTTGGCTCTTAGTCCGATGGTTTCAATAGTTGAAGTAGTTGATGAAGTAATTTTTTGCAAACGGGCATATCCTTCCATCAGTCGACTCAACCCTTTTTCGGACGCCTCTAATGCGGCACTACTGAAATCCACAGTGCTCCGATAATGAGCCTGAAGGATAAAAAAGCGCACTGTCATTGGGCTGAAAGGCTGTGTGAGTAATACATGCTTTCCGGTAAAGAATTCTTCGAGCGTAATGAAATTTCCCAACGATTTTCCCATTTTTTGTCCATTGATGGTAATCATGTTGTTATGCATCCAATATTTCACAGTTTCTTTACCTAGAGCCGCAGTGGATTGGGCAATTTCACATTCGTGATGTGGAAACATTAAGTCCATACCGCCTCCATGAATATCAAACTGTTCGCCCAGATATTTTGTTCCCATTGCCGAGCATTCCAAATGCCAACCCGGAAATCCGACACTCCAGGGTGCTTTCCAACGCATGATATGCTCTGGTGAAGCTTTTTTCCAAAGTGCAAAATCCACACTGCGACGTTTCTCAGATTGCCCATCCAAATCGCGTGTAGCTTCGAGCATATCCTCCACATTACGACCGGAAAGTTTGCCGTAATGATATTTTTTATTGTATTTTTCTACATCAAAATAAACAGATCCTGCACTTTCGTAAGCAAATCCTGCATCCAGAATTTTTTGCACAAAATCAATTTGCTCCATGATATGACCTGAAGCATGAGGTTCTATGCTTGGAGGTAAAACATTAAGCGCTTCCATTGCTTTGTGATAACGATTGGTATAATACTGAACCACTTCCATTGGTTCAAGTTCATCCAGACGTGCCTTTTTAGCAATTTTATCTTCGCCACTATCAGCGTCGTTTTCAAGATGCCCCACATCAGTAATATTCCGTACATAGCGCACCTTGTAACCCAAATGCGTCAGGTAACGAAAAAGAATATCGAAAGTTATGGCAGGACGAGCATGTCCTAAATGACCATCACCATAAACAGTTGGACCGCAAACATACATGCCGACATTATTTCCATGCAGTGGTACGAACAATTCTTTTTTTCGACTTAGCGTGTTGTAAATATGTAATTTGTTCTCCATAGACCTTTAACCCCTAAGGGGAAATTAAATTAGTATTGTTTATAAATTTCAGTCAGAGTCAGGATAAATAACTTATTCCTTAGCTCTTGTTTCTTACTATTTCTTTTAAGCTATTCCCCGCTGTTTCTTCAGGCTTTCGTAGGCTTCATTAATCGAACGGAATTTTTCTGTAGCCGATATTTTCACTTCTTCACCCAAATCATTTACTTTGTCGGGATGATATTTCATCGCCATGCGACGGTATGCTTTTTTAATTTCATCATTAGTTGCAGTTGATTCTATTTCAAGCGATTTAAATGCCCAATCACTATCAACATGCTTCATATAAGGAGCTTTGATTGAATCAAAATCTAAACTGTCAATACGGAAAATGTTGGCAATCCGTTGAATTGTGGCCAATTCTGACGCAACTACTTCGCCATCGGCATAAGCAATATTAAAAAGCAAATGCAACAATTCCAGCTTCGAAGAGTAATTCAGATTCATGCCAATTTGCATTGCAACTTCTGTTTCATCTATGTGCTGATCAAGTAGATTTTTTAAAATTTGTAAAGCATCAAGTGCACCTTCTTCACCAAAATTAGCAACCAGAAACTTCTTAACAACAGCTAGTTCTGATTTGTCAACACGTCCATCGGCCTTCATGATGCATGCCATCAAAACCAGCAGACTCATTTTAAAATCGCCTTCAGTGGTTCTGCTTTGCCCCAAAGAATGAGATGTATTAACCGTTACAGAACCGTCGAACATTGAGCCCAGTGTAAAGCCGATTAACGCACCGATAGGTCCGCCAAAAGCCCAACCTAAACCACCACCTATCCATTTTCCAAAACTTCCCATAATGTGTTTATTTGAAATGATTTTAGGGCGACAAAGATACGAAAAAATGCGCCAAAAAGCCAATCTTCGAAAGACGAAGATTAAACTTATTGAATTTAAAACACTAAATTACTTTAATTTGGAATAGACTATCGTTCAAATAGTTTTCTGTCCACACTATCAAAGTGCGTTATTATATCATAAGAAAACCGACTATAATCTTCGCCATACGAATTGACAATGTAGATATATCCGGCTCCGGCCTTTTCGGCAGCAATAATTCCGGGAACAGAATCTTCAAAAATAATCGTTTCCGAAGGTTTCAATCCTATTTTTTTTGCACCTGCTAAAAACACGTCCGGTTCTGGTTTTCCTCGCAAGGTTCCATCGTTATACGCCACTTTATCCAGGCTAAACCACCTGTCTAAACCCATATGTTCAAAGTAAAAAGCTACATTTTCAATTCCGGCAGAAGTTGCAATAGTTTGTGGAATTCCATTTGATGCTAAAAAGTTAAATAAGTCTTCAGCTCCGTCAGCAAATTTTAAATCATTTACACACAACTTGCGATAAATCAATTCCTTCTCCTGAGTCAAATCCTCTAATTCTTGATCGGTTATTTGATTGCCGAAAATAGCACGCATAATATCAGGATTTCCTTTGCCATGTATTTTTACCCGTTTTTCTTCGTCAGTAAGATGAAGACCTCTCTTTTCCAAAAAAATATCAAAAGCTTTATCGTGAAAAGGTGTATCCCAGAAAAGTGTTCCGTTGAAATCGAAAATTGCCCCTTTAAAAGTCATGTTTTGTAATTTTATATTTGTAAGTAATTATAAACAAACAAGATTGCTGAATCATTCGGTGTTGCACTGATTCGGATGTTTTTTTGAAGCCACAAAATTAGCCAATAAGTTTTGCCGAGAAACCGAAGTGATGCACTTTTATTGAAATTTGACAGAAATTTCTTTTTTGGACCTGGTTCAAAATGAAAATTTCAATGAAAAAAGACAAACAGGAGAAGCAACAGAAAAAGAAGTGGAGATAAGAATACAACCTGACTGATAAAGCCCCAACCTACAAACCGGATATAAAAAGAGAATCGGGTTCGTTGACGATGATTCAACGTAAGAGACTGCAATTTAGCCAAATCCATATCCAATATTTTTCCTTTCTCAATATTTAAGCGGGCAATTCCTTTATCAGTACTGCCTTTGCGAAAGGCACTGAATACTGTATTTAAATGTGTCCACATCCCCCACCCCATTGTCCAGAGCGGAAAAATAATAACCGGAAAATTCTTATAATATCCGGTTGATATTTCCCATGAAGCAATGAATATTTCACCAGTCCACGAGGTATCCTGTTCGTTCAAAATATGCTCCAGGTCGTGAACATAAAGCATTCTCTTTCTCCAGGGGAAATTAGGTAAGGTAAGAGTAAAAAGCGGAAGCGGCACTTCGAAAGTTTTGTCGTTAAAGCCTCCTTCTGCAGGGATGTTGTAGGTTTTATAGAACTGGTTTAAATGTTCACGTAAAGTCATTCGAAAAACAAGAGTTAAAGTTCCATTGCAGCAGCTTTATCAAGATAAAAATCAGCCGGTAATGAATGAGCATGAATATATGAGGTCGGAAAATCTTTAAAGCTTTGCTTCCTGTGAATAATTTGTTGTAGAACCGATGATTTTGACGAACCTGTAATTAGAAAAACTACTTTCTCCGCATTATTAATAATATTTCCCGTTAATGTAATCCGTTTTTGACCACTGACAGGATGAGTAGAAACTGCTACTGCCGAATCGGAATGCAGCAAACTCATATTATTCGGAAAAATAGACGCAGTATGACCATCGTCGCCCATTCCAAGCAATATTAAGTCGAACCGTGGCAATCCATTTTTCAACGGTAATTGCGCTTCAAGTAAAGTCTGGTAACGTTTTGCTTCTTTTTCCGAATCTACTTCCCCCAGCATTCTAAATATATTGGAGTCGTGAATCGGAACATTTTTCAACAAACTCTCATAAGTCATTCCGAAATTACTCTCTGCATGAGTTGGAGGCACGCAACGCTCATCGACCCAAAAAAGCCTCACAAAATGCCAGGGTATAGAATCTGCATATTCATTTGCCAAAATTGTAAATAACAGTTTTGGAGTGTTTCCACCAGACAAAGCCACATTGAACGGAAGCGAAAGTTTGTTTTTTTCTTTCGCTGTTGCCAAAATTAATTCTGCCACAGCATGCGCTGTTTGTTCGGGAGTTTCGAATATGTGGATGTTAGAGTCCATCTTCGTTTCTTTATAGGTCTTTTCCATCATTTTGAATTTTGGAGAAGGTGTTGTAGAGTCTATTCAGTTTTGAATTTTTTAAACGGAGGTCGCCATTTAAGCTCCTTGTTTCCAAACAGCAGATTAGCTTCCTTTGGGCCCCATGTATTACACTCGTAGAAATACAACGGAATATCCGGATTGTTTTTCCATGCCTGCAAAATAGGATCAACAAATTTCCAACTGGCCTTTACAGCATCAGCCCGGGCATAAAGCGTGGAATCGCCGATCATACAATCTAACAATAAACGTTCATAAGCTTCAGATATTTTATGGTCAGCCAAATCGGAATAGTGAAAATCCATATTTACGTTCTGGACTTTATAACCAGCACCCGGAATTTTCATACCAAAATCGACCGCAACCCCTGCATCCGGACTTATCCGCAAAATTATCATATTGGTCGACTGGGCAACGCAGCGCTGCTTAAACAGCTGATGAGGAGCTGGTTTTAAATGTATGATTACCTCGGTAACATGTTCGGGCAATTGCTTTCCGGTGCGAATATAAAAAGGAACATCTCCCCAACGCCAGTTGTCCACAAAAACACGCATTGCAACAAAAGTTTCAGTCTTTGAATTTGGTGCAACTCCTTTTTCCTGTCGGTAACCTTTCTGAATTACATCCTCAACCATCGTTTCAATATATTGTCCACGAACCACGTTCTGTGTAATTTCCGCCGGTTTTATCGGTCGAAGTGATTGCAACACTTTTACGCTTTCGTTTCGGATAGATTCCGAATCGAAGATTGACGGTGGTTCCATAGCCACTACTGCCAGTACCTGAAGCAAGTGATTCTGAATCATATCGCGCATAGCTCCGGAAGTATCATAATAACCACCACGACTACCCACACCAATTTTTTCGGAAGCCGTAATTTCAACTCTGTCAACATATTTTCGATTCCAAATCGGTTCAAAGAAGCCATTGGAGAAGCGGGTAACCATGATATTTTGAACAGTTTCTTTACCCAAATAATGATCAATACGGTAAATCTGATCTTCGTTAAAACCGCTACGAAGTTTTTTGTCCAAATCAATAGCTGTATCATAGCTATATCCAAATGGTTTTTCGATAATAATCCGCTTCCAACCGGTTTCTTCTATATTGAGTCCGTATTTTACCAAATGTCCTGCCACAACCTCATACAGAAAAGGAGGAATGGAAAAATAATAAATAATATTTTGCGGAAGTTCAAGCTTCAACGAAAGAGCATCAATATACTGTTTCAGTACGTCAAAGTCTTCCTCGGTTTCATTATGCACTTTTTGATAATAAACGTTCTCCAAAAAACTTTGTAACTTTTCAGGATTTTCAATTGCTCCTGTTTTAGCAAATTCCAACAAAGAATTGCCTACATCAGCTCTGTTTTCCAGTTCTGTTTTTTCCTGGCTTCCGGCACCGATTACAGCAAAGCGCTCCGGTAATAAATTATCAAGATAAAGTTGAAAAATGGCTGGCAAAAGCTTGCGTTTAGCCAGGTCACCATTTGAGCCGAAGATTACCAGTATCTGACTTTCTACAGGGTTCTTTCTTGTAGTTTTTTTGATTATTTCTTCCATTAAAAGTTCAATTTAAACAAATTATACCGACTCAATGGAATTGTTCAACTATCGAGTCGTATTTGATTAAACAAATTAACGGTAGAATCGTTCATGTCAAAACCATTTCTTTCGTCTAAAAAACCAAATCATACTTAAGGTGGTAAGAATCATTAAAACCCACATAAACAAATAACCATGCCTCCAGTGCACTTCCGGCAGATTTTCGAAATTTGTGCCGTAGACGCCGACAATAAACGTAAGCGGAATGAAAATGACCGAAAAAATAGTGAGAATGCTCATTATCTCATTCAGTTTGGTGCTCATGGATGAATGGTAAATATTCAACTGATCGTAAAGTATTTCTCTGTAACTATCGGACAGTTCGGAGGCTTCGTTGATGTTATCCTGCAGCTCGCGGAAGTGAATATGGTTTTCGTCGTGGATGAATTCAGATTCCATTTTTGCCAAATTCAGAATCATTTCTTTGGCGGGCTTAATGTGTTTACGCATAAAATTCATTTCGCGTTTGTAGGTATTAATACTTTCCAGTAGTTCCTTCTTGGGATTGCCAGTCATATCATCTTCCAGACTTTCTATTTTATCGCCCAATATTCCATTGATATAAATGTAGTTATCCACTACCACGTCCAGCATTGCAAAAGCCAGGTAATCAGAACCTGAAGTCCTGATTTTATTTTTATGTTTGCGAATCCGTTCACGAACAGGCTCAAAAATCAAACCCGATTGTTCCTGAAATGAAATCAGAGTATTTTCGGTTACAATCAAACTCAGATTCTCCACAGACAAAGTATCAGTTAATTCATCTAAATGGAGCATCTTTATTGTAATAAAAATCCCATTGTCAAATTCTTGTACTTTAGGACGAGCTGCCGGATTCATTACATCCGAAAGAATATTCTGATCAATTTTGAACACTGTAGCCAGATTCTCCATCAAGTCAGCATTATCCAACCCATCAATATTGAGCCAGGTCAGTTTTTTGGATTTTTTACGGGCAAGCAGATCATCAGTAGACTTAAGCTCTTGTTCACTGACATTCTCCAGATCGAAATCCATGGCACTCAAAACTATTTTGTCGGTTTTCTTTTGTCCACGAAACACCAACGCATAAGGCGACAACCCTATTTCTTCTTTTTTCTTTTTTATAAATCTTGACATATAGCTCATTCTTAATTTGCTTATTGGCAAAGATATATAATTTTACGCTCTTGTTTTCACTAACTATGAGAAAATGTCATACACAAGAAACAAAATGAAGATGCTGTGAAGATTTTTAAAGAAGGACTCTAAAACTTAGCCTTTTCTATATTTTTACTTTACTTTTGTAGTTGCATTTATAAACTCATAATTCCATTTACAATGAAGAAGATTATTTTTTTAAATATGTTGCTGTTACTGTCAGGCAGTATGCTATTCGCTCAAAAGAGCAAACCTCAAAACACGCAGCTTGAGCGTCCCAAATTGGTTGTAGGTATCGTTGTCGATCAAATGCGCTGGGATTACCTTTACCGATTCTACAATAAATACGAAAACGGTGGATTTAAACGGTTGTTGGGCGAAGGTTTTTCGTGCGAAAACACCATGATTAATTATATTCCATCGGTAACAGCCATTGGGCATACAACCATTTTCACCGGCTCCGTTCCATCTATTCATGGTATTGCCGGTAACGACTGGATTGATGCTAAAACCGGAAAGTCGACTTATTGCACCGACGATTCAACCGTTCATACTGTAGGTGCCGGTGGCAAAGCCGGCAAGATGTCGCCTCGTAAATTATTGGCAACCACCATTACCGATGAACTGCGTCTGGCAACAAATTTTCAATCGAAGGTGGTAGGCGTGTCGTTAAAAGACAGAGCTTCTATTTTACCTGCAGGACACAACCCTACCGCTGCTTTCTGGATGGATGATGCGTCGGGCAAGTTTGTAACCAGCTCTTATTATTTGTCGGCTTTACCTGAGTGGGTGAATAATTTCAATGACTCAAAACCCATTGAAAAACTCCTTGCTAATGGTTGGAATACTTTATTGCCGATTAATCAATATACCGAAAGTACGGCTGATGATGTAGAATGGGAAGGAACACTGAAAGGTGCTGAAAAACCGGTATTTCCTTACGATGTACAGAAAGCATATTCCTTAGACCATGGTTCGCTACGCCAGATGCCTTTTGGAAATACACTGACCCTGCAATTTGCCAAAGCTGCTATCGAAGGTTATAAACTGGGACAAGAAACTACAAGTGATTTTCTGACTATCAACTGTGCCTCCACAGATTATTGTGGTCACCTGGTGGGACCCAATGCAATTGAAATTGAGGATGTGTACCTTCGTTTAGATCGGGATTTGGCCGGATTCTTTAATTATCTGGATCAAACAGTAGGAAAAGGAAACTACCTTGTATTCCTGACTGCCGATCACGGAGCAGCTCACGCCGAAGGATTCTCTAAAGCAAACAAAATGCCTACAGGATTATTGCCAAAAGATTTAGAAAGTGGTCTTGTAGAAACAATTGAAAAACAATTTGGTGCTAAAAAATTAATTTTGGGAACCGATAATTTTCAGGTTACGTTGAACAAAGATTTGATTGATAGCTTGAAACTCAATATAAACGATATCAAAACCGCTGCTGTAAACTACCTGCTCCGCCAGGACGGAATTCAATATGCCGTTGATCAGGATAAAATATCCGAAGCGTCAGTTCCTTCTCCGCTAAAGGAGATGATGATAAACGGATATAACCAGCAACGAAGCGGAAGTGTGCTTATGGTCAATAAACCGGGCTGGCTTCCTGCTTATTGCAAAAAAGGAACAACACACAGTGTCTGGAATCCTTACGACACGCACATTCCACTCATTTTTATGGGTTGGAAAGTGCAACATGGCACAACTAACCGCACGACACATATGACGGATATTTCAGCCACAGTGGCTGCATTACTTCATATCCAAATGCCAAGCGGCTGTATAGGGACACCAATAACTGAAATTACGAATAAGAAATAAATTCATTCAATCTGAATTTCCTTAGACTACAAAAGGGTACTGACAAAGGTTAGTGCCCTTTTGTTATTTATTCGGTATCGTTTAATATACATTGTTTGATTTTTGTATCTTTGCAGCATGAATAAAGTACAGACCATCGAAGAATTCTATAAGACCAAGCTGAATTGGATGCCCGACAACCTCAAGAAAGAGTTGGGTCATTTTAATGTATTCCGAATTGATGAGTGTGCATGCAAACGTAATCGTCCTGCACCTTATAGCCGGAAAGATTTTTACAAAATTACGCTGTTGAAGGGTAAAACGTTGATTCATTATGCTGACAAAACAGTGCAAAGTGATCGTTACGCCCTCTTATTCTCGAACCCCATGATTCCCTATAACTGGGAGCCTCAAGATGACGATCAATCAGGATTTTTCTGCATTTTCACCGAGGACTTTTTCAGTCAGTACGGTGTGCTCAAAGAATATCCAATGTTTAAGCCCGGACATAATAAAGTGTATATTCTGTCTGACGAACAACTTACTGAAGTGGAAACCATTTATGCCGAAATGTACAAAGAGATTTCGTCGGACTTTCTGTTTAAATACGATGTTATCAGAGGGTTGGTGTTTAAACTTATCCACCTTGCCATCAAAATGCAGCCGGCTGAGGCAACCTGTTATTCAGCTTCAAACGGTTCCACGCGCATCGCTTCTTTGTTTTCCGAATTACTGGAACGTCAGTTTCCTATTGAATCGACTATGCAAAATATGCGGCTTCGTTCGCCTGTGGATTTTGCCGAGCAACTTTCGGTGCATGTAAATCATTTGAACCGCAGTCTGAAAGAAATTACGGGAAAAACCACCTCGCAACTGATAGCAGAGCGTGTTTCGCAAGAAGCACGCATCTTGTTGAAACGCACTAACTGGAATATTTCAGAGATTGCCTACAGTCTGGGATTTGAAGAACTGTCGCATTTTATCAATTTCTTCAAGAAACACTTCAATCAAACACCTAAAGCATTTCGCGACCGGGTTGATATTTGATTTTTGCAACTTTTTGTTTGATTTGTGCAGAATCTTCCTGTTACAAAAACAATACTTTTGTACCGGAATTTACACTCCGTAATTCGGGAGATAACCCAATTCACTTTATAGAGGTTTATATGATACAATCCAAAGACAACACAATCTCCGCATATCAGCCGATTTCTCCCTTATTGGTTTTGTTGATGGCCGTTTCCGCCGGAATTACAGTTGCCAATATTTATTATAATCAACCTATTTTAAAAGCAATTGCCACCGACCTCCACACCACCGAGGCTCAGGCAGGAATCATCTCCATGTTGTCGCAGGTTGGGTATGGACTGGGATTGTTTTTTATTACGCCGTTAGGCGATAAAATCAATAAAAAGAGACTGATTATTGGTTTACAACTGTTGCTGATTGTTTCACTTTTCCTGATTACATTCACCAGCAGCATCCTGCAAGTCTGGATACTGAGTCTGTTTATCGGCATGTTTTCGGTATCGGTACAGGTTATTATGCCCATGGCTGCCGGATTGGATAGCGAGAACAGAGGAAAAACAGTTGGCACTATTTTTACTGGCTTGCTGATAGGTATTCTGGCGGCACGTGTTTTTAGTGGAACTATTGCCGAATGGTTTGGCTGGAGAAACGTCTATTTGTTTTCGGGCATAGCTGTGACGGCAGTCAGTGTTTTATTGAAAATTTATTTACCCAATGTAGAAACATCCTTTCAGGGTAGCTATTTGGAACTATTGGGTTCGGCACTGAAACAATTCGGGAGATTTAGGTTGCTCCGCAGGTTGTCAATTATCGGCATGTTGCAATTTGGCTTGTTTTGTTCATTCTGGACAACGCTGACTTTTCATCTCAGCAGTAGTCCTTTTCATTTTGGAAGTGACACCATCGGGCTGTTTGGGCTGGTGGCTATAGCCGGAGCGCTCCTTGCTCCTGTGATTGGGCAGAAAGCGGACAAAGGGAAGAGCGTCCGCGTGCGGTTTCTGGCCGTAGGATTACTTATCGTTAGCATTCTGCTTATGTTGTTCTTCCAACAATCATTACCGGCATTGGTACTGGGTGTGCTATTGCTTGATATTGGAGCGCAGGGTCTGCAGGTAACCAATGTGGCTCTTATTTACACGCTTGGTGACGAATCGTTGCATAGCCGAATCAATACCGTTTACATGACTTCCTTTTTTATCGGAGGTGCTCTGGGAACATCTGTCGGCATCCTGTGCTGGCAGTTTGGAGGGTGGACGTGGGTGACCGTTCAGATGCTGATTTCGGCTTTGCTGATTATTCTGCTTCTGCTGAAAGAGAAGCGCGATGCTCAGTTGCACGAATAATTCTTCAATAGCAACTATTACGAACCCTGACTGCGGTCGAAGACCCAGTCAGCGGTTCGGGAAAATCAAAAAAATGATACATAAACATTAAAATATAAACAAATGAAAGTAGTAGCAATCAATGGAAGTCCACACAAAGAAGGCAATACGTACCACGCACTCCGACTGGTAGGTTCGAAATTAGAAGAAAACGGTATCGACTTTGAAATTCTCCACGTGGGAAACAAAGCCATAAGAGGTTGTATAGCTTGTGGCAAATGCCGGAAAATGCAGAATGAGCAATGCGGCATTACTAC
>Ga0224521_1000458_pt1 | contig 12245 bp, 10 predicted proteins | sample CFST0metaG_FD_182731 | JGI IMG/M metagenome (GOLD analysis project Ga0224521, IMG submission 182731) | Peat soil microbial communities from Stordalen Mire, Sweden - C.F.S.T0 | ecosystem: Environmental > Terrestrial > Soil > Wetlands > Peat | place: Sweden: Norrbotten County, Stordalen Mire... | reverse complement strand
CATCAGGTCCGATAATACCAAAAATCTCACCTCTCTCCACTTCGAAGTTAACCCCTTTGAGAGCTTCAATCGTATCGTATTTTTTGCTGATTGATTTGCAACTAATAGCCGATTCAGACTGAATACTTTGTTTGTCCATTAGATTGTATATTAGGGAGGTCTAAGAAATAATTATCAATTATCAATTATCAACTAAAACGACACTTCTCCATACATCCCGATCTTCAACAAACCATTGTTTTTGACGTTTATTTTTACTGCATAAACCAGATTTGCACGTTCGTCGCGGGTCTGAATAGTTTTGGGTGTGAATTCCGATTTACTGGAAATCCATGCCAATTTACCTGTGTATTCTTTGGTGTCATCTTTGCCAAAATCAGTTGTCACTTTCACTTTATTACCGATTTTTAGTTTAGTCAGTTGATCGGCAGTAACATAGGCACGGAGAATCATGTTGTCGGTATCAGCTATTTTGAAAAGTGCTTTGCCCGGTGCAGCCACTTCGCCCATTTCGGCATATTTTACCAGTACGGTTCCGGCTATCGGACTTATAATGTTGCATTTTTTCAACTGGTCGTCTAATTGCGATACTTGCAGCGAAATGCCTTCACTGTCGTTGTTGATACCTTGGTTGCCGGTTACTAAAGTGGTTTTTTGCGCGTCAAGTTGCTTTTCGAGCAGAGCAATTTGTGCGTTGATATCATCCAGTTGTTTTTGATTGGCTGCATTTGCTTTCACCAGATTTTGAAATCTGGTGTGCTCGGTTTTGGCTGTTGCAATTTGTTGTTCGATGGCAGCAATTTGCTTTTTGATATCGGGGCGACGACTCAACAGTGCTTTTTTACTGCTGACAATCTGTTGTTTGCGTAGGTAAAGTTGTGTGCTGTCGATAGCGCCAAGAAGTTGATTGGCAGTTAGCACCTGACCTTCTTCTACGTTGAACGAAAGAATTTTACCTGATGCTTCGGCTGAAACGATTACTTCGGTAGCTTCGAAAGTACCAAAGGCATCAGCGTCGCCTTTCGATTTCCCGCACGAGGCAAATAATATTGAAATGATGGTTAATCCGAATAAGGCTTTACGTTTTGAAGAAGATGTAATAGAATTTGTTTTCATATCGTAAGTATTTTTAAATCCCCTTCTGGGGTTTGGGGTTTAATTGTTGATATTATTTTTAAGTTGATATACACTCATTATCAGCTGAATTTCATGCAGCGATTTTAGTTGCTTTGCCTGATCTTCTGCATTTATTTCACGAATTAAATCAGTGACTGTAAGTGTCCCGTTATCAACTTTTACAGAAGCAGATTTCTTTATATTCTCACGAAGCCGAATAATTTCGTTGTCGCTGGAAAGTGTTGATTGAAGTTTTTCAATTTCAGTTCGTTGTTGCTTATTAGCTAAATCGTTATTGAAAAGAAATGTTTCTTTTTGAATATCAGTTGTTTTTTTGCTTATGTCAAGTTTCCTTATATTATTCTTTTGTGAGTATAAACCGCTGAAATTCCAGGATAGCCTTAAACCTCCAATATAAAAAGGAGACAATCCGGGTTTAAACATATTCAATCCGGGGTCACCAACTCCTCCCTGAACAAATGCGTTTAGTTTTGGTAGGTTTCCGGCATTTAATAATAATTTCTGACTTTCATAAATCTTATTTTGTGCCTCAAATAATGAGATTTCAGGTCTGTGATTCGTTGTATCGTTCAGCAGACTTAAATTTATTTCTGGCTTAGAGAATTCTGTGTTTTCGTCAATTTTTAATTTTGTAAACGCTGAAAGCATTATGAAATAAGATTTGCGGGTACTTCTTAATTCGGTTTCATGCTGATTTGCGTTCAGTTGTTCCACCTTCAAAGCATCTAAATCTGCTTGGTTGGCTAACCCGTTTTGTTTGTAAGCAGAAATTCTATTCATGTTGGTTTCCAGTTCGCTTTGTAAAATATTGTTTTGCTTGATTTGCTCGTTTAATAATAGAATTCCAAAATATAGCTGGTTAATACGGTCATTTAGTGCATATAAGTCAACCTCCAATTTCTTCTTCTCCACTTCGGTACCGGCATTAGTTGTTTTTTTCTGAGCAGAGATTACACCACCATCCCATAATATCTGATTGGCTTCTACCACCGCCTGATACTGATTTTTGCTTAACGATTGGAATGAAATATCTTTTTTTGCTATTGTACTGAGGGTTTGACTTAAAACTGCTGGAATTTGAGTCACATCTGACTGATATGTGGCTTTAGCCGAAAGTGTTAGCTGTGGCAGGTAACCTTTGTTGGCATTACTGATGTTATACTGTGCAGTTTGCTCAATGAGATCGTATTGCTTTACCAATGGATAATTTGCTTTTGCTTTGGTTTGGCATTCGTCCAGTGTTATGCTTTGTCCGAATACGCCAATTGGCAAACAAATCAGCAGTAAAAAATTTAAAATCAATTGTTTCATTTTGAAATGATCTTAGGGTTTTATATAGTTTAAAATAACTTGTACATTTTCTTCCCGCCTATGTGCCAGTAGTTCTTTGGTTTGTTCTTCGTCAAGTTGCATAATGCCATTGGCTATGGGCAACAGCATGAAAAGTCCTGCGTTCAGGGTGACCATGGTAATAATAATATCCATAAGTTCAATCTTGCGGGCACGTCCTTCGGCTATTTCCTGCTGAAGTTCATTATTTAATTTTGTAAATAACTCAAAAGGAACCGTTTGCAGTTTGTTGCGTAAATTTTTAAGATTTTCGGGCAATCGTGATAGTTCGGTGGCTACCAATAACGGTAATTTTGGGTTTTTTGTCAGTAAATCGAAGTGTGACTCTACTGCACGTCTCACCTTTTCAGAGAAAGAAATATTTCCGAAATTTTGTGAAGCGTACATGTTTTCGAAAAGCATTCTGAATTTTTGCTCAAAGATTGTATTGAACAAGTTGTCTTTTGTTCTAAAATAATAATGTACCAATGCTTGATTGCAGCCAACTTTTTTTGCGATCTCTGTGGTAGAGGTCAAAGCAAATCCTTTTTCAAGAAATAGTCTTTCGGCCACTTCCAGAATTGTTTGCTCCATTGATTGTTCGGGTTTAATATCCATGTTTAATTATTATATTTAATAGCTCTATTAATAGAATGCAAAGTAACATGTTTTCTTTTGAATATTTGTTTTCTTTTTCTGAATATTTCTAATAAAATCTGTTATTTAACTATTAGCGTCGCTAAATAAAAAAATAGCGCTGATTTAATTTTAATTAAATCAGCGCTATATGATATACAAACAGGTAGTTAGAATTACGGAACAGTAATCGTTGCTTCACGAACAGAACATGCACTGAAATAACCTAATGCGCCATTATTTATGTTTGAAACCGGATTTGCCGGTGAGGTGGATTGTCCGTCATTCCCTCTGGAGGTTCTGAAATATTCGAAAACATCTTTATCTATACACTCAAGTTGTACTTTCACCCTATCTCCCGTTTTTAACGGAGTTTCATTGTCGAGTGCTGTAGAACCTAATGAATAATCAATTATTTTCCCCTGATAAAGCTTATCATTCCCGACGTTTATTCCGGTTTTCAGAGTGTCGTTAATATATTCTATGACACGATAATAATTATCAATATTTTCCGGATCTTTGAAATCAACAGTGATTTCTTTTTCATTTCCAACAGTGCTTCTTTTAATATAAATACGATCAATATTTACCGGATTAGGCATTGTAGATGTGGCTGTAAATGTTTTACCTTCAGTTTCTACTGCGAGTGTATAAGTAAGTCCGGGTATCCCTTTTAATGTAGATGTAGTATATTTGCCCGGACTGGATTCTGTCAAAAGATTAGTATGTCCTGCGTTATCACTAATTGTCACTTTAGCACCGGTGATAGGGGGAAAGACATTTGATTCAGTAAAATTGATTGTCTTCGAAATCACAACCTGATAGGGTCCCATGTGATCAAATACATTACCCACTATAACTATTCCGGTTGCTGAAGTATCCAAATTCAGGTTAATTATCTTTTCGCACGACGAAAGTGAACAGATAATCAAAACAATTATAATGAAATGAATTCTATTTGTTTTCATCTTTTTAAAATTTAAAATTATAGGAGAAAGAAGGAATAATTCTGAACAAAGTGGTTTGAACTGCTTCTGTTCTGCTTGGATCATCTTTGTTATCGCGAAACGTAATCATGTATGCATTTTCATGACTGTATGCATTATATACCGAAAATGTCCAGCTTGATTCAAAATTCTTAGTTTTTTTTACTATCCAGGTTGCCCCTAAATCCAGTCGGTGGTACGCCGGCATTCTGTTGGCATTCCGGTTTGAGTAGTAAAACATGGTTTTACCATCAACCTGATATTTCCCTGTTGGAAATGTGACAGCATTGCCGGTGTTGTAAACCCACGTTGAAGAAAGAGTCCAGCGTTTGTTTAATTCGTAAATTCCAACTATTGAAATATCGTGAGTTCGGTCTTGCCTGGCGGGATAGTAATTGCCGTTGTTAATCTGGTCGAATTTTCTTTCTGTACGCGACAATGTATAGCTAATCCAACCATTGAGCTTTCCATATTTCTTTTTTAGAAACACTTCCAGACCATAGGCTCTTCCTTTTCCGTATAATAGTTGAGACTCAACATTTTCGTTGAAATTCAGTTCAGCTCCATTTTTATAATCGATTTGATTTTTAAGACTTTTGAAATAAATCTCACTGAAAAATTCATACTGATTGTCCTTGAAATTTCGATAATATCCCAATGATATCTGGTCGGCAATTTCGGGTTTTACATTATTACTACTTGGCATCCACAAGTCGGTAGGATTGCCGGAGGTGGAGTTGGATAGCAAATGAAGATTTTGAACATTGCGTGAATAAGATGCTTTTATCGAACTTTGGGGATTCAGTATGTAGTTTAACGTGGTTCGGGGTTCTAAGTAAACATAAGTTGATATGTATTGACCTTTTTTGTAAGTAGCGGTATCTGTTGTATTTCCATTCACATCGTAGGTGTAAAACGTACCCGGACCAAGCAGGCTGAAAGAGCTTAATCTGGCACCATATTCTACACTCACTTTGTCTGAGAATTTGTACTGGTGAGTTATGTACACCGCATTTTCCCATGCATGTTTATTGGTCAGGCTTTTTAAGTTAGTGGTGTCGCTGGCAGTGATTATACCGGGGATAATATTATGAACTATGGAATTAATTCCGAATTTCAGTGTGCTGTTTGTTCCTGCAAATAACTGGAAGTCTTGTTTCAGACTGTAATCCTGAATCCTGGAAATGATGTGCATTTCAATGCCATTGTTAATATTTATTTTGTAATTATAATTACTGAATATGAACGATGTATTTGAAAATAAACGGTCGGAAAATAAATGGTTCAAACGTATTGTAGCGGTACTATTTCCCCAATTTAGCCCAAATCGGTTGCTTAACCCCAACACATCTTTTCCAAAATATCCGGAAAGAAATATGCGGTTTTTATTATCGATACGGTAGTTCGCTTTCGCATTGAAATCATAGAAATACAGGGTGGCATTGTTTATAGTTGTATCTTTTGACAGAGCTAAAAATAGGTCAGCGTAAGTTCGACGGGCGGAAATTATAAATGAACCTTTGTCTTTTACTATGGGCCCTTCTACTGTCAAGCGAGACGAAATCAGGCCTATTCCGCCACTTACGCCAAACTTTTTATCATTGCCATCATTCATCTTTATATCCAATACTGAAGATAAACGACCTCCATACAGAGCCGGTTCATTGCCTTTGTATACCGAAATGTCTTTTATGGCATCCGAATTGAAAACGGAGAAGAAACCCATAAGGTGGGAAGCATTATATACGGTTGCTTCGTCAAGCAATATAAGATTTTCATCGGTCGAACCTCCACGAACATTGAAACCACTACTTCCTTCACCTGCCGACTTAATTCCGGGTAATAGTTGAATGGTTTTTAATACGTCTTTTTCGCCAAACAATACTGGAATATTCTTTAAATCTTTCGTGTCGAGTTTTTGTGCACCCATTTCGAGTTTGGTGATATTCTCATTTTTACGTTGGCTCGATATTACAACTTCACTTAGTTCGTTTACTTGCTCTGTAAGTTGAAAATCAACTTTCTGAGATTGGTTTAAATTTATTTGTTGATTTTGAGGTGCATAACCTACATATTGCGTTGATATCTGATACTGCCCTGCAGGTAAAGTGATAGAATAATATCCATAAGTGTTTGTCGTAGATCCTTTCCCTGGTAATTCCTTGATTGTTACATTAGCTCCGATTATATCTTCCCCGGTTTTGGCATCTCTTATATAGCCACTAATTGTATAATGTTGTTGGGCTGCGACAGGATGAAGAAGTACTGTAAAGAACAAAAATAAAAAATATAATTTGCAATTATACATGTTTGTATTGTTATAAAAATGAAAACCTATACAGGAAATTAATCCCGGACAGATTTGAATGCTTTTCCCAGTCTGTCAATGATATCTCCGGCAATAAGCGATTCTTTAGATTCGTCTTCCAGCGCTAAATCGGCAGCTCGACCATGAAGAAATACACCAATCTTGGCTACTTCTTCCGGTGAATATCCTTGTGCTAATAGAGCGACTAAGATTCCGGTTAGTACGTCGCCCGAACCAGCTGTTGCCATCCCTGAATTTCCTGTACTATTGAAATATAACATCCCATCCGGAGTGGCAATTAATGTATGAGCTCCCTTTAAAATAATATATACTCCGTATAGTTTTGCTGATTCCTGAGCTTTTAGCATTCTTTCGTACGATGAATTACTTACTCCAAAAAGGCGCTCAAATTCTTTTGGATGTGGTGTTAAAATGCTGTATCGTGGGATAAGTTGAAGTAAATTATTTTGTTGGCTGATAATATTTAATGCATCTGCATCCAGAATACAGGGTCTGTCAGTTTTTATCAACAGGTCTCTCAGTATGGCTGTAGTTTCAGCATGTGTGCCGATTCCGGGTCCAATTGCTATTGCATTGTAACGATCAATCGTTGTTAAATCCAATTGAAATATAGCTTCGGGAATTGCAGTTTGTGTAATAATTCGGTTGCATTCAGGTCCATGAACGGTAACCAGACCAACACCACTTCTCAGGGCTGCTTTTGCTGACAATACAGAGGCACCGGCCATTCCTTTGCTTCCTGCCACTATTAGTGCATGACCAAATGTTCCTTTATGCGAAAATTTGGTTCGTTTTTTTAATAGTTTTACAATATCATTTTCTTCCAGATAAAACAAATTGCTTGAAGTTTGTTCAATAGCTTCGGGGTGAATGCCAATGTTGAGAGCTTCCCAATTGCCAACGAAAGGGGCGTTTTCAGGAAACAGAAAAGCCAGTTTTGGAAATTGTAAAGTTAGTGTCAAATCTGCTTTGACGATGATGGACTTTTCACTCAGCTTATTTTCTTCTCCTTGTAAACCCGAAGGAATATCAATAGCCACCACTTTACAAACGCTATTGTTTATCCATTCTGTTGCCTGAGCGTAAATGCTTGTTAGCGGTCGACTCAATCCTGACCCGAAAAGTCCGTCAATAATGATAGTATCACGGGTAATTTCAGGAGCAATGAATTCGTTTTTTAATTCGGTCAGAGCTTCCGGAAACCTTTCCAACAGATGTTTTTTGTTTGTCTCACAGTCATCAGAAAGAGAGCCTGTATGCAACAAATATGCAGAAACGGAATAACCGGATGACAATAACATTCGAGCCATTGCCAACGCATCTCCACCATTATTCCCTGGTCCGGCAATAATGCATACAGCTTGCAAATATGGAAAACGAGCAATAAACTCCCAATAAAGAACATCGGCAGCTCGTTCCATTAAATCAATGGAACGAATGGGTTCGTGTTCGATAGTATATTTATCGAGCAAACTGATTTTTGAAGTGGTGAAGAATTTCATTGCAGAATAATTTCCTTATTTACAATTGAGAGGTGTCGCAAATGTATAAAATTATGATGACTATTGTAGCTGATATGCAATATTTCGGTTCATATTTTGGATGTTTTAAACAGATGTTGTTTTATGTATGTAAAATATCAGTGCAAATTTAAGAATTTTAATTATTTTAGCTGAGAAGAAATTATTCTTAAAAGCAGTCATTTTGGTTTATTAATTCACACACTATAAATAATCGGATGCTTTTTTTATTTTAATAAACTTATATTAATTTTAACTCAAATCAAAAAAAATTATGCTTAAATTGCCATTGAAATGAATATTTTATCAAATTAATACATATCTTTGACCAACATTATGATATAATTTGTTTGTTTAAAATGCCAGAATGCAGTTCGTTAATTAACTAACTATTTGTAGGCTGAAATTATATGCAGTTTATCAAAAACAATGAGTTGTTCATTATATGATTGTTAACCAGAATATTATGAAATGAATAATAACGAAGATACTTTTGTTGAACGTTTAAGGAGAGATGACCTTACCGTAATTGATGAAATTTACTCAGAGTATCATACAAAAATTTTTCGCTTTTCAGTAGCCTATTTGAAAAACGAAGAAGATGCATATGATATCGTACAAGAATCTTTTATCAAGCTATGGGAAAACAGGTTGGTTTTGAAAAAAGATACTAATTTTGATGCCTTTCTTTTCACCATAACCAAGAATTCGGTTCTTTCGCTATTTCGTAAGCGATCCACAGAAGAAAAATACCTGAATTATTTGGTTCAGGCAGCCGCCCCGAATACCCAGGGAACAGAAGAACAAATTGACTATACTTTCCTGAGAGAACGCTACCTGCAATTGATTGAACAACTTCCTCCAAAGCGAAAAGAAGTTTTTATACTGAGCCGTGAAAAAGGTTTGTCAAACAAAGAAATAGCATTGATGAAAGGCATTGCTGAAAAAACAGTGGAAGACCATCTCTCAAAATCGTTGTTTTTCTTCAAACGACACCTTGGTAGTTTTGGCGTTTGGACTACCCTTTTTTACTTCCTTTTTGTGGAATAATGCACATGAAATTTCGACTGTTGGATACCTGGGTCGAAGAAAATTAATGCTTACTCTTTTCAATTAATAACAATCGAAGTTAGTTCGATTGTTTATAGGGACACTATTTAGGTGTCCTTTTTTTTGTTTTACACAGAACGGTTTTATACAGACTTGTTTTGCAGAGTCTTCGTAATCCATTATTTTATAATGTTTTATGTATATTGATAACGCAAAACAGCTAAAAAAGAAAATAATCGTTCAGAAATACTCAAAATAATTTGAGTGAGAGCAGGGGTATTATCAGACCAATGCGTTATTCATACAGAGCAGCCATTTATGAAATGCTGATTCTTACAATTCTGTTAATAGGATAAAATTCATAAAATGAAAATTATATGATTTTATCGGCAGAACAGAAAATACTAAATTATCCTTTAAATCACCCTAAAAATCACAATCATGAAAGTCATCACCTAATCTTTCTCAACTTATTCGTATGCTGTATTTTCAATTACTATTTTTACACCCCAAATTTCAAGTATCCTTTTTTTGCACGTTGCGAAAATGAATCTCAGGTTTGAATTCTAAATGGCAACCGAATAAAAACTTTTATCAGTAAAAGAAATCACACTTTTATGAATACTTCACAATCTCCCACCGCTACTCGCCTTTTGTCGTTGGATGCACTACGTGGCTTTGACATGATGTGGATAATCAGCGGAGAAATTATCTTTCACGCATTAGCTAAAGCTTCCGATGAACCCCTCTTTGGTTGGATGTCCAATCAGTTGCAACATTCTACCTGGAATGGATTTACTTTTTACGATATGATTTTCCCGCTGTTCATTTTTATTGCCGGCGTATCCATGCCTTATTCCTTGGGCAAACAACTTGAAAATCCTATTGAGGATGATCTCAAAAAAACCAGGAAAAATATTTACCGTTCACTCGTTAAACGTACACTCATTCTTATCGTTTGTGGTATGGTAGTGAACGGACTTCTCAAATGGACTGATTATGAACATACCCGTTTTGCAAGCGTGTTGGGGCGTATTGCCCTATCGGGTTTCTTTGCCGGAATTATTTTTCTCAACTCAAAATTACGTACGCAGCTCATCTGGTTTTTCGGTTTGTTGCTGGGTTATTGGGCCATTATGATGCTGATACCGGTACCGGGTCATGGAGCCGGTGTATTAACTCCCGAAGGCAATCTGGCGGGATATATTGACAGATTATTTTTACCCGGAAAACTTCACCGGATTGTATACGATCCCGAAGGCTTATTATCAACTATTCCTGCTATTTGCACTTCGCTGCTTGGCGTTTTTACCGGGCGCTTTCTCCGAATGAATGCTCCGAAATGGACAATGTTCAGCAAAAGTATCGTTATCTTAGTGGTCGGAATTCTTCTATTGGTTATTGGGTTGTTGTGGAATAACGTTTTCCCTGTCAATAAACCCATGTGGACCAGCTCTTTTGTTTGTTTTGCTGGAGGTTGGAGTCTGATACTTTTATTTGTGTTCTACTTTGTTATAGATGTAGTTGGACGAAAAAACTGGGCAATGCCTTTTGTGTGGATAGGAATGAACTCAATTTTAATTTATATGGCTGCTCATGGAGTGGTGAATTTTGAATCAACTGCTTCCTTTTTGTTTGGTGGAATTATAAAAAACGCTCCTGAACTCTGGCAACCTGTTTGGTTAGGTGTGGGAATATTGTTGATTCAACTTGCTTTGCTCTATTTTTTGTACAGGAAAAAATGGTTTTTGAAAGTTTAATATTATTAGAATATGTATTTACATAAATCAATGTTGACACTTGTTCTTTCTGCAATAGTTGCGTTTTCGTATGCGCAATTGGACAAGAGAGCTTCAGAAAATTTGTTGCAACGCATTTTGCCAAAACATGCCAATCAATTTGTAGTTGAGCAGATTGACACTTTAAGCAAGGATACTTTTCAGGTTTCGAGCCGGGATGGAAAAATTGTACTTGCAGGCAACAATGGAGTAAGTATTGCTTCGGCACTGTATTATTACCTGAATGAATACTGCCATTGCCAGATAACCTGGAATGGTGAAAACCTCAATTTGCCTGCAAAATTACCTTTAGTTCCGACAAAAATAAAGAAGTCGTCGCCCTACGAATACCGTTATTATCTGAACTATTGTACCTACAATTACAGCATGAGTTGGTGGGATTGGCAGCGCTGGGAAAAAGAAATTGACTGGATGGCATTGCATGGTATCAATATGCCGTTGGCTATTACCGGCGAAGAGTACGTGTGGAACGAAGTGTACAAAGAAATGGGATTTACCAACGAAGAGCTAAGCACATTCTTTTGCGGACCATCCTATTTTTCCTGGTTCTGGATGGGAAATCTTGACGGTTGGGGTGGTCCGCTACCTCAAAGTTGGATGATAAGCCACAAAGACCTTCAACTAAAAATTTTGAAACGGGAACGCGAGCTGGGCATGAAACCTGTGTTGTCTGCTTTTACAGGCCATGTTCCGGCAGCTTTCCGACAGAAATATCCGAATGCCAAACTCAAGCAAACCAATTGGAACAATGGTTTCCCGGATACCTATATTCTCGATTCTGAAGACCCGTTATTTGCCGAAATAGGGAAAAAATATCTTGAGAAGCAAACGGAGATTTTTGGGACTAATCACCTCTATTCAGCCGATACATTTAATGAAAATGAGCCACCATCGGACAACCCGGAATTTCTTTCAAAACTTAGTGCACGGGTGTACGACGGTATGCACCAGGTCGACCCCAAAGCAGTGTGGGTGATGCAGGGTTGGCTTTTTTTTAGCGACAGAAAGTTTTGGCATGCGCCGCAAATTAAAGCATTGTTAGATGCTGTTCCTAATGATAGAATGATTATTCTCGATTTAATTACAGAATATGAGCCCGTTTGGAAACGTACTGAAGCGTATTATGGTAAACCGTGGATTTGGAATATGCTACACAATTTCGGTGGAAATATCAGCTTATTTGGACAAATGGAAACTGTAGCAACACAACCCGCTGCCACACTCAATGATGCACAATCGGATAAGCTCAAAGGAATTGGTCTGACCATGGAAGCCATTGAACAGACACCGGTGCTTTATGAACTTATGACTGCAAATACCTGGCGTACCACACCGATTAATATCAATCTATGGTTAGGTCAATACATTCGTAATCGCTATGGGAAAGGAACAACGAAATCAAATGGTGATATGCTTAAAGCCTGGTTAATATTGAGAAATACTGTTTACAACGGAAAAG
>Ga0224521_1000455_pt1 | contig 12297 bp, 5 predicted proteins | sample CFST0metaG_FD_182731 | JGI IMG/M metagenome (GOLD analysis project Ga0224521, IMG submission 182731) | Peat soil microbial communities from Stordalen Mire, Sweden - C.F.S.T0 | ecosystem: Environmental > Terrestrial > Soil > Wetlands > Peat | place: Sweden: Norrbotten County, Stordalen Mire... | reverse complement strand
TTACAACATCGAAACTAACATTAATTGCTTTTTGCGAACTAATAAATTCTATTTTAACACCGCTTTGATCAGCAATACTTCTGTTTTTGATTACCTCATCTTCCACAAACCCGACATAATTTGATAGATTACAATTGAGCGTTAAACCAACAGATTCTATGATAGATATATCCAATAAATTATTGACTAAGCGAAACATGTACTCGCTGGATTCGAGGATCATTGTTGTATACTTTTTGTCCTTAGGACTTAAAGTCTCATTTTTATCTTCAAGTATTTTTTGAGCAAATCCGTTAATTGTTGCAATTGGATTGCGCAAGTCATGTGCAACTATGCTTAATATTTCGTTTTTACTTTGGTTTATTCTTTCCAACTCCTGATTTGCAGTATTTAATTCATTGGTGCGAAGTATTACCAGTTTTCTCAGCCGTTCATCCTGAATTCTACGTTGGACAATATAGAAAATCAAAACCAATAGAATAATAACAATAATAGAAACCTTCAACCAAAATATTTGCCATACGGCAAATATGGGTTGGTGTATTACTATTGCACCTTTAAGTAGTGATTTATTGTTTATTTTGTATTCATTAAGTACATTCTGATCAAAGCAAAGAGTAGTACCACCTTTTTGATAAACCAGAGGGTGAGTGTTTTTCTTGGAAATATAATCGTATGCCAAAAGTGCGGCGCTTCTTCCTTGTACATAACCACGTGTAATTTGTCCTCCGATTATTCCTTTGCTTAAATAGAAATCCCACGATCCGAAAATGGGAGCAGAGCTATGATCCTTTATTATTTTGATACCGTTATTATATGAAATGTAATTTCCATTCCTATCCATATTAACCACAAGTAAATAAATAGTATAGTCGTTACTCAGATGTGAAACTCTTTTTTCTAATTCAGAAATACTGAACGTTTCTATTATCTCAAATTTAAGGTCATTTTTATATTTTGGAAGAACTAAATTGAGTTCTTGCCTGATTTTTTGTCCTGTAAGCGTATAATCATTTATAATAAGAACTTTTTTCCTTTTAGGGAAAATGCGCTTAATTAAATCAATAGTTTTTTCATGGTCGGCAATTTCTTCGAAGCCGTAAAAACCATTAAGCTTAGTAAGTTGAGCACGATCTAAGAAATTCACACCACAATAAAATACCGGAATACCCGGATAAAACTCGTCCCGGTATTGCACCATAAAATCGTAAGCAGCATTGTCGGCCACCATTATCGCATCGTACTTTATTTTGCTGGATCTGGAACGATAAAGTGCTACGTAATTATTCAAATAATTTTTTGAAGTATTACGTTTGGTATCCATATATTCAAAATAGAATCGTACCTCCGGATGATTATTAAAAACAGACAGGATGCCTGCTGAAATAGAGTCACTCCATTCCAAACCTTGATGATATGAATGAATAACAAGAATGTTTTTGTCAGAACTAAAACCTTTAATGCTAATTAATAGAATGACCAGACTGATTATTATTTTTTTCATGATAAAAACATTTTTAGTTTCAATTTGATTCTCTTAATGTCACTTAAAATAGGAATTGAGTTGTCCTGAGAAACTAGAAATATTTCCGAATTAACTCTTCTAGTATGACCTTGGTAATTGGTTTTGAATAACAGTCGTTGCATCCGGCTTCAATTGATTTTTCTTTTTCTTCATTTGACGCTACAAAAGAAGTTTGTGCAATAATGACTACGTTTTTGTTAAATCTTCGTATTTCAGTGGTAGCTTCGTAACCATTCATCAAGGGCATTCTAACATCCATAAAAACTAAATCAATATCGGGGTTGTTTTTACAAATTTCCACAGCTTCAATACCATTTCGTGCTATTAATAGCTCTTTGCTAAAATCTTCAACAGTTTCTGAAAGCAAAAATTCCATACCTTCATCATCTTCTACAATTAACAACTTTAGTTTGATTGATTGTTGTTCATTTTCATTTTTCTGGTCGTTAATATCTCTCATAATGTCACTTGATTTAAATTTGTATTTTACTGGAATAAAGAACAAACCGCATTGGACACAATTGTTAGCAGTAGCAATAGTTTTTTCAGAAACTTCGCTGATTTTTAAATACTTGTTGTGCCTTGTTTTAGAAGAGTGAAATTTATGATATTTTTATTATTTGCAAATATATTAATTTATTTTGTCATTTATTAAAATGACCTGATGTTTCTGAGCTAGGATTAATATTACAAATACTATATAAGGGTAGTTAGTGAAAATAATCTGACCGACACAGATTTAATTAAATTTCATTAACTAAAGCTTTTCTCAACTTTTTGAATTATAAGGATTTTTAATTCGCGTATAAAATATGCTTATATGTTGATATTCATTTTAAAATCATTTGAACAGGGCAGATTATTGTTGTTGTCTTATCCTGACTTTTTAATAATGCCAACTGTTAACTATTGCTATTATACAGGCATAAATGAATGACTATTTCTTAAGGTTAACTAAAACTGAATATGCATTTATTTAAAAAATGAATTATTTAATATCTTTGAATATTTTTACAAAATAACTATAAAAAGTAATATATATCTTTTGTTTGGAGCATTAACTTAACGACTCAAACGTCGCGAATAAATATCCGTCAAAATATAATCAACAATAATCATTGTATTTAATGAAACGATTCAAATTAACAAACAACATCTTCGGATGGGTGGCTTTTGCGATAGCCGCTTTGACGTATCTGCTTACCATGGAGCCAACGGCAAGTTTTTGGGATTGTCCGGAGTTTATCTCAAGTGCCTATAAATTTGATGTGGGTCATCCTCCGGGAGCTCCTTTTTTTATGCTTGTGGGGCATTTCTTCTCCCTGTTTGCAAAAGACACAAATCATGTGGCTATTATGGTAAATTCACTCACGGCTATATCCAGTGCTTTTGCTATTTTATTTTTGTTCTGGACCATCACGCATATAGCCCGCAAGGTGATTGTTAAATCGGAAGCTGATTATACTACGGGAAATATCATTGCTATCATCGGTGCAGGACTGGTAGGTGCATTGGCTTATACTTTCTCCGATACGTTTTGGTTTTCGGCGGTGGAGGCTGAGGTGTATGGATTTTCGGCATTGTTCACAGCTCTGCTATTTTGGCTGATACTGAAGTGGGAAGATGTTTCCGATGAGCCGGGTTCCGATCGTTGGTTGATTCTGATTGCTTACCTGCTGGGTCTTTCCATTGGTGTGCACCTACTCAACCTGCTTGCCATTCCGGTATTGGTGTTGGTCTATTATTTCAAAAAATACACACCCACGGTCAAAGGTATTATCATGGCTTTGCTGGGGGGAGTAGCTATTCTCGCGGCGGTTTTATATGGAGTTATACCCGGATTTGTGGAAGTGGCAGGTTGGTTCGAATTATTTTTTGTTAATCAGTTGGGATTTGCATTTAATTCCGGCTTGTTCGTTTATCTTATTCTTCTTATTGGCATTCTGGTGTGGGCGGTTTATGAATCATATACCGACAAGAATAAGCTGCGTATGTACATATCGTTTATACTGGCTGTGTCTATGGCCGGAATTCCGTTTCTTGGTGCTCATGTGTTATTGGGTCTGGTTATTATTGCTTGTATGGTGGTTTTCTTCTATTACCGCAAAAAGCATATTAGTGCCCGTTGGCTTAATACCATTGTGTTAATGATTGGTATGGTGCTGATAGGTTATTCATCTTATACCGTGATTATGATACGCTCGTCGGCTAATCCAACTATGGATCAGAATAACCCGGATAATTTATTTTCACTCCGGTATTATCTTAACCGTGAACAATATCCCGATAGTCCGTTGCTGTTCGGTTCAACTTACAATGCTCCTGTAAAACTAAGAGTAGAAGGCAATAATTGTATTCCTGTAATGAAGGAAAAAGGACATCCTTTTTATAGTTTGAAGACTAAGAAGACGGAAGGAGATAAAGATGAATACGTAGTTGTGGGTCATAAAGGCGATAACGATTATGAGATGGATGAGCGTTTTGATATGTTCTTTCCGCGCCTGTTTGACAGCAACCCCAGATCAGTTAAAGCTTATAAATACTGGGGAAAGATTACCGGCGAACCGGTGAGCTATGAGTATTGTGGTCAGCCAAAAACTGATATGAAGCCTACTTTTATCGAAAACATGCGCTTCTTTTTCAACTATCAGGTCAATTTTATGTATTGGCGTTACTTTATGTGGAATTTTAGCGGAAGGCAGAATGATATACAGGGAAATGGAGAAATGGAGCATGGAAACTGGATTACAGGAATTGGATTTATTGACAATCTGCTGGTGGGTAATCAAAAGAACTTACCTTCAGAATTCAGAGACAACAAAGGTCATAATACGTATTTCTTATTGCCGCTCATATTGGGAATAATCGGAATGATATTTCTGATTTATGGCGGTAAGCATGGCGTTGAAGGTTTTTGGCTGATTATGTTGTTGTTTATTCTAACCGGTATAGCCATTGTGGTTTATCTGAATCAAACTCCTTATCAGCCTCGTGAACGGGATTACGCTTATGCCGGCTCGTTCTATGCTTTCTGTATCTGGATTGGTTTGGGTGTATTGGGCATAATAAAAGCAATTGATAAATATCTGCCTAAACTGTCGGGAACGGTTACTGCTGCAGTGGTGGCAATTTTCTGTCTGGGTGTTCCGGCTTTAATGGCGCAACAAAACTGGGATGATCACGACCGCAGCAATCGTTATACCTGTCGCGATTTTGGTCAGAACTATTTGTCATCGTGCAAGCCGAATGCCATTATTTTCACTATGGGAGATAACGACACTTTTCCACTTTGGTACAACCAGGAAGTAGAAGGTTTCCGTACCGATGTGCGTGTGTGTAACCTCAGCTATCTGCAGGCCGACTGGTATATCAGCCAAATGAAACGTGGAGCGTATAAATCTGCACCATTGCCGATTACCTGGGAATATAAAGATTATGAACCGGGCAAAAATGAAGTAGTTGAGGTTGACTCGTTGATGCCGAACCTCGATGTCAAAAGTGCTTATAATTTCATTCTGAGTTCCGATCCTCAAACAAAAGTACAGGGTCAGTCGTTTATTCCTACCAATCATTTGTTTTTGCCGGTAGATGCGAAACAAGTTATAAAATCAGGTACGTTGCCGGTTTCCAGAGCTTCAGAAATTATTCCTCAAATCAATTTTGATTTAAAGAGAAGTATTTCCAGAAGTGACTTGATGATCATCGAATTGTTGAAAGAAAATAACTGGAAGCGTCCGGTTTATTTTGCCATATCTATTGGAGGAGAGTATCTGGGCTTGAAAAATCATTTTGAATTGACAGGAATGACTTATCAGGTTTTACCAATAGGAGTGAAGGGTGGCGGAATAGGAATTAACGCCGACGAAATGTACGACAACATGATGAATAAATTCAGATACGGTAATATTGCCGATCCAAGAGTGTATCTTGATGAAAATACACTGAATATGTGTCGGTCACATCGTGCAATGTTTGTTTATTTAATAGGCGCATTGATGGATAAAGGAGATATGGTTCGTGCAAAAAAGGCGTTGGATTATTGCAACAAAGTTATTCCTGGAACAACTGTACGTCACGATTATGGCTCTTTGCAATTGGCAGAATACTATTATAAACTAAATGAATCGGCCAAAGGCGATGCAATAATGGATGCTGTGGCAAAAGACTGTGTTGAAAATCTGGACTGGTACCTGAGCTTCGATCAATCCAAGCTTAATAATATGTCTGATCAAATTGGCCAAAACTTTGGAGTTTTATATCAGGTGTTGCGCATTTGCGATCAGGCTAAGCAAAAAAGGATATTAAATAAATATATGTCCCGCTACATGGAGTATACAAAGAAGGTTCAAATGTAAAAGAGTGCCTTAATATATACCTGAGGAAAATATGTTTCTCAGTTGTAAAAAACGGCCACAATAACTCTAAAAAAGTTGTTGTGGCTGTTTTTTATGCATTTGGTTTTTGTATATAGTTTTATAAGAAAGTATAGATTTTTTAATATTAACTAAAAAGCAAGGAAGTTCTCAAACAAACTGATTTTTTTTGTATCTTTGAGCGTTTTTTCTGAGCACATTTGTACTCGCTTTGTTTCAACTGAACCGGAGCCGGGAATAAAGATAAAAACAACCAACAGTCAATTATCAACTAACAACAATAATTAGCTTTCATGAAACGATTTAGATTAATGAACAACATCTTCGGATGGGTAGCTTTTGCTATTGCTGCTTTGACGTATTTGCTCACTATGGAGCCAACGGCAAGCTTCTGGGATTGCCCGGAGTTTATCTCAAGTGCCTTTAAGTTGGACGTAGGTCACCCACCCGGAGCACCATTATCTGCACTCTTTGGACACTTTTTCTCGTTATTTGCTAAAGATACCAGTCATGTGGCCATTATGGTGAACTCGTTTACAGCTTTATGTAGTGCATTTACCATTTTGTTCTTATTCTGGACTATCACACATTTGGCTCGTAAAGTGATTATTAAATCAGATGCTGATTATACCACAGGAAAAATTATTGCCATTATAGGTTCAGGACTAGTTGGAGCATTAGCTTATACTTTCTCTGATACATTTTGGTTTTCGGCAGTTGAAGCCGAAGTTTATGGATTCTCGTCGTTGTTTACTGCTTTAGTATTCTGGCTTATTCTTAAATGGGAAGATCTTGCCGATGAGCCGGGTTCCGACCGTTGGTTGATATTTATTGCTTACATGATGGGATTGTCTATCGGAGTTCATATTTTGAACTTGCTGGCTATTCCAGTTCTTGTATTGGTTTATTATTTCAAGAAATATACACCAACTACAAAAGGAATTATTTTAGCATTGATATCCGGGGTTGTTATTCTTGCTGTTGTATTATACGGAGTAATACCGGGATTTGTTGAAGTAGCCGGTTGGTTTGAATTGCTATTTGTAAATGAACTCGGATTTGGATTTAATTCAGGCTTATTTGTATATATTATTCTTACAATTGCCGTTTTATGCTGGACAATTTATGAATCGAATGTCAGCAAGAGCAAATTGCGCATGGTTATATCATTTATCTTGTCCATTACTTTGGCTGGTATCCCATTCTTTGGCAGTCATGTAATTCTGGGTTTGATTATCATTGCTGCAATGGGAGGTCTCTTCTATTACAAGAAAGATATGATTAGCGCTCGTTGGTTGAATACCATTGCCCTTATGGTTTCTATGGTTTTAATCGGTTATTCGTCGTATGCAGTTATTGTTATTCGTTCGTCGGCTAATCCAACCATGGATCAGAATAATCCTGATAACGTGTTCTCATTGAAGTATTATCTTAACCGCGAGCAATATGGTGATACACCACTTCTTTATGGTGCCTGCTTTAACGCACCCGTGAAGCTTAACGTGAATGGTAACGAGTGTATACCTGAACAAACTCAAGGTGCACCAACCTACGGTCAGAAACCAAAAACATCGGATTCAGATAAAGATGAATATATTGTTACCGGATATAAAACTGATTATGTGATGGATGAACGTTTCAATATGTTCTTCCCCCGTATGTACAGTAATACCGAATCGCACGTTGCAGCCTACAAAGAGTGGGGAAAAATAACCGGCGAAACCATAACCTACGATTATTGCGGACAGCAAAAAAGTGATATCAAACCTACGTTTATAGAGAATATGCGTTTCTTCTTCGACTATCAGGTGAATTTCATGTACTGGCGATATTTCATGTGGAATTTCAGCGGAAGACAAAATGATATTCAGGGTTATGGAGAAATTGATCGTGGTAACTGGATAACAGGTATTGGATTTATCGACAATATGTTGGTAGGTGATCAAAAAAACTTACCTTCCGAACTAAGAGATAACAAAGGTCATAATACGTACTTCCTGTTGCCATTGCTTTTGGGAATAATCGGAATGATATTTTTGATTTATGGCGGTAAACATGGTGTTGAAGGTTTTTGGCTGGTTATGTTGTTGTTTATCCTTACCGGTATAGCCATTGTGGTTTATCTGAATCAAACTCCTTATCAGCCGCGTGAGCGTGATTACGCTTATGCCGGTTCGTTCTATGCTTTCTGTATCTGGATAGGATTGGGAGTATTAGGAGTAATACAGGTTCTTGATAAGTTTTTGCCTAAAGTTTCAAAAACAGCGACTGCTGCAATTGCTACACTTTTCTGTTTGGGAGTTCCGGCATTAATGGCTCAGCAAAACTGGGATGATCATGATCGTAGTAACCGGTATACATGCCGTGACTTTGGTGAGAATTATCTTACTTCTTGTGCACCAAATGCTATTATATTTACGAATGGTGATAATGATACCTTCCCACTTTGGTACAACCAGGAAGTTGAAGGTGTTGGAACTGATAAACGTGTTTGTAATCTGAGTTATTTACAAACCGACTGGTATATCGGACAAATGCAGCGTGCAGCCTATAAATCGGCTCCACTTCCTATCTCATGGCAACCTAAAGATTATGTCTCAGGTAAAAATGAAGTGTTGTGGGTGGAAGATTTACTTCAAAAACCGTTGGATGTAAAAACGGCCTTCGACTTTATTTTAAGTTCCGATCCTTCTACAAAAATGAAAGGTGAAGCATTTATCCCGACTAAACAATTGTACCTTCCGGTTGATGCTCAGGAGGTAATTAAATCAGGGACTTTACCTGCATCGAGAATTTCTGAGATAATTCCACAGATTGATTTCACGTTGAAAAGGAGACTTACCAAAAGTGAGTTGATGATTATCGAATTATTGAAAGAAAACAAATGGAAACGTCCTATCTATTATGCTGTAACTGTTGGCGATGAGTATTATCTGGGACTTAATGACCATTTCGAAATGACAGGCTTGGCTTATCAGATTTTACCAATCGGAGTAAAAGGTGCCGGATCGGGTGTAAATGTAGAACAGATGTACGACAATTTGATGAATAAATTCAAATACGGTAACATTTCAGATCCAAAAGTTTATCTTGATGAAAATACTGCACGGATGTGTCATACTCATCGTATGGTTTTTGCTCAGCTAATCGGAGGCTTGATGGCTAAAGGTGACACAGTGAGAGCATCCAAAGCATTGGATTATTGTAATAAAATGATTCCGGGCACAACCGTTCGTCATGATTATATTTCAACACAATTAGCTGATTATTATTACAAACTGCACCAAACAGCAAAAGGAAATGCCATTATGGATGCAGTTGCAAAAGATTGTGTTGAATACCTTGATTGGTATTTAAGCCTGGATATATCCAGTCGTAACAGTGTCTCAAGTCGAATCGGGCATAACATGGCTGTGTTAAATCAGGTGTTGCGTATTTGCGATCAGGCTAAGCAAAATACTATTTTGAATAAATATATGCCTCGTTATATGGAATATACAAAAAGAGTTCAAATGTAAATGAATATTCAGGTTGTCGATATATTTCGTCCTCTTTTAGGAAAAGTTACCTGGCGCAGGAGCTCCACATCGAAAGTAATTTATCTTACTTTCGATGATGGACCGGTGCCGGAAGTTACACCACTTGTATTGGATTTGCTTGATAAATTTAATTTGAAAGCAACTTTCTTTTGTGTGGGTGAAAACGTTCAGAAATATCCTGAACTTTATCAGGAGGTGCTGCGCAGAGGACATAAAACAGGGAATCATACATTTAACCATATAAAAGGATTTAATGTTACCACCAAAGAATATATTGCTAACGTAGAAAAAGCAGCAGAACATATTGAAAGTAATTTATTCAGACCACCTTACGGCAGAATAAAGCGCAATCAAATAAAAAATCTTCAATCGCGGTATGAAATAGTTATGTGGGATTTACTCACATTTGATTACAACCAGAAGTTAGAAAAAGAAGCAATCTTCAATCGGGTAAAACATCAATCCAGAAACGGTTCAATTGTTGTTTTTCACGATTCAATAAAGGCAAAAAACAACATGTTAAGTGTACTGCCACTGGCTATTGAGTTCTGGAATAGTAAGGGATACACATTCGATGTGCTTTAACTGATAACTGTTCACTGTTCACTGATAACTGATAACTGATGAAAGAGTCCATTCTACATTATGTTTGGCAGAATAAACTTTTTACTTCGCACGACCTTATAACAACAGATGGCGAGCAGGTAGAGATTATCGACGTGGGCAGAATCAACACGGATGCAGGACCGGATTTCTTTAATGCTAAAATAAGAATATCAGATACAATTTGGGCAGGAAATATTGAAATTCATACCTATTCTTCTGACTGGAATAAGCACAATCATCAATCGGATAAAGCCTACGATAGTATAATTTTACATGTGGTTTCAAGTGTTGATACTGACATTTACAGAGCAGATGGAACAAGAATACCACAACTGGAGTTGAAATTTCCACCCCGGATAGAAACAAATTATGAGCAGCTTATCGGTGAACAAAAATGGGTTCCATGTGCCGCGAAAATAAACCTGATTCCGGCAATATTTATTCAAAGCTGGAAAAATGCATTATTGGCCGAAAGGTTGGAACAAAAGATAAATGCCATAGAGGTTTTGTTGACCGAAAGTAATCAACATTGGGAAGAGGCATTTTATGTCACACTGGCCCGGAGTTTTGGATTTGGAACAAATAGTCAGGCGTTTGAGAGTCTGGCAAAATCGCTACCCCTTTCTGTATTGGGTAAACACAAAGATCAATTGTTTCAGTTAGAAGCATTGCTATTCGGACAAGCCGGTTTATTGAATTTAGACGTGTACGATGAGTATGCAGCCGGATTAAAGAAGGAGTATGATTTTCTTTGTTCAAAATATGAGTTGACTCCGATTGATAAATCGCACTGGAAATTATTACGATTACGTCCTGATAATTTTCCCCATGTGCGGATTGCGCAGTTTGCGGCTTTAGTACATTCTTCAACTAAACTGTTTTCGAAAATTGTTGAGAATCCGGACATTGACTATTTACAAAAGTTATTCGACTGCGAAACATCTGCTTATTGGAATACGCATTATCTGTTTGCCAGTAATAGTGTGTTGCAGATTAAAAAATTAGGTAAACTGTCTGTAAATGGCATTTTAATCAATACAGTTGTTCCTTTTCTATTTTGCTACGCGAGCCAGAAAAAGAATGAAGAGTTGAAGGGCAAGATATTGCAATTACTTGAACGTATTCCGGCTGAACGCAATTCTATTATCTCAAATTGGAAAAGCCTTGATCTGAAAGTTGAGAACGCATTTGATTCGCAGGCTTTGTTGCAATTGAAAAAGCAATATTGCGATGAGAAAAAATGTTTGCGCTGCAGAATCGGACACAAAGTGCTGACTCTGCAATAACCGAATTAGAATTACACTGAATTATGAAGATAAAAACTAAGATAGAATTCGTCATTGTCACTTTAGCTGTCATGTTTCTGGTTTATGCCTGTGCCAATAAATCGCAGGGACCTACCGGCGGACCGAAAGATAAAACACCACCCCGTGTGTTGAAATCATTTCCTAAAAATGGGGCGGTGAACTATAATAAGAAACAGATTGAAATAGATTTTGATGAAATGGTTTCGGTGGAAAAGGCAACCGAAAACGTGATGATTTCACCACCTCAGGTAAAGCAACCCGATGTGAAATCATTTGGGAAGAAAATTACAGTTAATTTCAATGAAAATTTGATTGAGAATACAACTTATTCGGTCAATTTTGGCAATGCTATTGTGGATTTGAATGAAAAAAATCCGATTAAAAATTACTCTTTCTCCTTTTCTACAGGAAATCAGATTGACACGTTAAAAATCTCGGGTGTTGTAATAAATGCTGAGGATTTGACTCCTTTATCGGGAATTGTTGTTGGAATTTATCTTGAAAACTCAGACTCTTTGTTTCTGCAAAAACCCTTTCTCCGGGTTGCAAAAACCGACGAGAAGGGACATTTTTCTATCAATAACATAAAGAAAGGAAAATACAAGGTCTTTGCTTTGGGCGATAGTAATCATGATTATTTTTATGAACCGGGCGAAGGTTTAGCTATGTGTGATTCAGTAATTCACCCAACTTCGCGGCTGGAGCAAATGACGGATACCATCTGGAAAGATTCAATTACGGTCGACAGTCTTCATACTTACATGGGGCCTCATTATTTACCGGATAATATAGCACTTCGCTACTTTAATGAAAACAAGAAACGTCAATACTTCGTTAAGTCGGAAAGAAAAGAACCTTTTGTGTTTAATTTGTTTTTCAATACTATATTGACAAAATTGCCGGAGATCAAACCATTGAATTTTAATTGGGATAACAAGTACCTGTTG
>Ga0224521_1000452_pt1 | contig 12303 bp, 10 predicted proteins | sample CFST0metaG_FD_182731 | JGI IMG/M metagenome (GOLD analysis project Ga0224521, IMG submission 182731) | Peat soil microbial communities from Stordalen Mire, Sweden - C.F.S.T0 | ecosystem: Environmental > Terrestrial > Soil > Wetlands > Peat | place: Sweden: Norrbotten County, Stordalen Mire... | reverse complement strand
CGGCTTTTGTGAATCTTTTGTGCCTTTTGTGGTAAATCATTTTTGAAGTTCACAAAAGAAAATATCTATCGATATTGTTTTAAGCTGTCAAACGGATATTCGTAATCTTTCATTCATTATAACATGTACGCACTGATTGATTGTAATAACTTTTATGCTTCGTGCGAGCGGGTGTTTAATCCTTCGCTTGTGGGCAAACCTGTTGTTATTCTGTCGAACAACGATGGCTGTGTTATTGCACGCAGTAACGAAGCTAAAGCGGTGGGTGTGCCTATGGGCGCTCCGGCGTTTGAATACAAATACCTTTTCGAACGGCAGGGTGTGGCTGTGTTTTCAGCTAACTTTGCCCTGTATGGCGATATGAGTAAACGTGTTATGACTATCCTTTCGGATTATTCGCCTAATCAGGAAATATACAGCATTGATGAATGTTTTCTGGATTTATCGAACATGCTGGTGGACTTACAAGAACACGGATTGAAGATGCGTAAACAAGTGCTGCAATGGACGGGTATACCCGTTTCGGTTGGTATTGGCCCCACCAAAGCCCTGGCAAAAGTGGCTAACCGCATTGCCAAGAAGTTCACCGAGCGTACGGGAGGAAGCTACGTAATTGATACCGAAGAAAAACGGATAAATGCCCTGAAATGGTTAGCCGTGGAAGATGTTTGGGGTATTGGTAGGAGGAATGCGAAGAAACTAAATGCTATGGGTGTAAAAACGGCTTATGACTTTAGCCTGTTGAGCAGATCGGTGGTGATGAATACAATGACCATTGTAGGAGCGCGGTTGCAGGACGATCTGAACGGAACACCGACATTGGAAATGGAGCCGGTGGAACTGAAACAAAGTATAGCCACCACACGCACATTCGAAAACGAATACCGGAAATACGATGAGGTAAAAGAGCGGGTATGTACGTTTGCCGTAAGCTGTGCCCAAAAACTAAGGCAACAACATTCGCTTTGTACCAAAGTGGAAGTTTTTATTCAGTCGAGCCGTTTTCGGGAAGGAGATGCACAATATGCCAACAGCGTTGTGGTAAAACTGCCTTTTCCCACTTCGTCCAGCATTGAGATAGTCAATTTTGCAGTGCAGGGTCTGGATGTTATCTTCAAAACAGGTATCGGTTATAAAAGGGCAGGGGTTGTGCTTATGGAATTTGTGCCGGATAATGAATATCAGCCATCATTATTCTTCAACAGCAATCCAAAACATGCCCGGCTGATGCAGGCGATGGATATGCTGAATGATAAATTTGGAACAAAGGTGCGTCTGGCTGCTATGGATAAAAGGACGCATAAAATGCATCAGGAACGCTTATCCCCAAAATACACAACCAGTTTAAAGGAAATAATTCATGTGAAATTATAAATTGAACCAGTGGGAGAAAGTCAGGTAGCTTCCAATATTTAATGCTATGTGTGTCTCCTTAGTCTTATATCCACCTGCCCCTCGTTTGCAACGAGGGATAATTGGTCTACCGTTTTTAAACGGAGAAATGAAATTTTATTTCTCTGTTTTTTATTGTTAGAAACAACAAACCATAAGCCCCTCGTTGCAAACGAGGGGCAGAAGTGAATTTACATTTAGCCACTCCGTGGCACAAAATATTTTTCATTAAAACCTTTATACGGCACCTTATATTAAACCAGTAGGAAAACGTTATGAGCATAAATAAAACCGAGATTCTAAATAGCATTTGTTACATTGAGCTCGTATATGAGAGAATAAACAAAAAAATCAGGGGCAAATTTTCAAAATCAGAGATTGAAAAAATGCTCTCTGATATTATCAGGGAAACGCAAGAGGAGTTTTTTCAAAGAACCGGTAAAAATATCTATGTTACCAATTCCCAAAAGAATATCAGAATAACCATCAATTCAAACACGTATAGAATTATAACAGTTGACGTGATTGACAAATCTTTCCGCTAGCGGGTGCCATCAATTTTCAACGTCTTGAAACCTTCCTTCCCGAAAGCAATATAGTATAGATTATGTAGCATCATATAATCTAACCCATTGTATTCTGTATGTTTGTCGGAGTGTTGCCCCAGATTTTCAGGCCAGAGACATCGGGAGGCGGATGTCCATTCATAAACACCACAATTGCTGGCCGGACCACTCGTGGGAGCAGAGTTCAGTAATCCTTCGTAAAGTTCTTTGTCACGGTTGTATGCCTTGTCCTTTAATCCGGTGTCGGTATAAGTAAGATGATGCAAGGCCAGGTACATAAGCGGAAAATGTTCGTAAATAGGGAAATGCCCGGTTTTATGGGGATTGTAATGATCGCGAAGTTTACGAAGTACAGCAAATGTTTTTTTGTCCGCTACATGGCAAGCCAGAGAGCGGGTTTTATTATCTTCCAACCTTAACTGAAAGGTCTTTGGATGTTTAAATGCTAAATTGTATGCCTTGTCCGAAAACAGCCCGGGATATATTCTCAGGTTTTCGCCGGTTATAGCTTTCGCGGCGTTTATCAATCCGTTAGCAATCATTGCCACTCCTCCGTCGGCTCCGTTTCCCTGCATCACAAGTTTATTGGTAACAGGATTGACCAGTACCCAATGCGTTGTAAACGGAATAAAGCCTCCGATTTTTCCGCTATAAGTTCCCTTGTATTGCATATACCTGATAAACCGCTTTACAAAATCCTGAGCCCATAACCGGAAATTGACATATTTCGGACTTCTGTGTTCATCGGAATCGCAAGTCATAATTCCAAGCTGAGTTAACCTGGGTTTTATATAGCTGTCTGACAGATTGCAGGGAATACCGGCAACAGACTCTGTTCCAACCAAAGCATTGACAAGGCTTAAGCCTTCCATATCGTGTTCAATAACATCCTGACTCATTTCTTCCAGCAGAAATTTATCTTGTCTGTTTAAATTTCCCTGACAATTGCTCACATCAAAATGACTTCCGTATTTTTCCCAAAAACCATCGCCAACATCATCCCGCAGTAGAAATCCATTGATATCATCCGGATGAACATACTTCTTCTCCAACGAATCATTTTCCAGCCAGAAACCGTGCGCCTCTTTCCATCTTAAATTTGACTCGGAGTACAAGTCCAGCCTTTCCAATGCCAGCATGGCATAATAAAGCTCTTTTAACGTAGAGGAATAGTCCTGATTATTATGTTTCAATAGCCATAACTCGGTGGCCAACATCGAAAGATAATGGCACATATTATTGTTGGCATCGCCCCAACTAATCAGATTTTTATCGTAGTAAATATCTGATGCCGGAATATTGACTCCATAATCCATCACATTTTCACTTACTACCATAAACCGGTTTCGTAACCGATCTCTGTATTGCCAATATTTTTTTAGATTATCATGGGGAGTTTGGGCGTAAAAAGAAAGAGCTAAACCCCAAAAGAATAATCCGATTAATATTTTTCTCATCGTTGAACTTTCATCAGGCAGGATTATTGAATAGTCTACCCTGTATCACTTTAAGTTACACTTTGCTACATCTGAAACGAAAGCAAAAGCAACCTTATTATTGAATTAAGATACAAAGGTAAAAACTTTTCTAAATCTCCCGTGCTACTCATCCCGTTGTGGTGTTGGAAAGTCCTGGTTGAACTTTTTGTGTGTACAAAGATTGATAGGTCTAAGTGAAAATAACCCAAAGAGTACGGAATTACCGATAATATATATGAATCATAATGCAACTGTTGGAATCCAAATAAGGTAAGATAAAGTATCTATATGTATGATAATTAGCACTATGTGTTTTATCTGAACATAATTGCCACACCAAACGAGAGCCGATTGATATCCTCATTATGCTTCCACTCATCAAACTGACCGTTGTCGTAATCCTTTCTTGCGACCGATTTTGTTTTTTGATAACAGTATGCAGCCGTAAACATTAAATCACAGTTTTCATTTAATGGCACTTTAACACCTATTTCAGGATGAACCATTATTCCCCCATAATGTCGTAGCTCGGCATCATTAACATAGTAAGGTGACCAGTTCAGGTAAAGATCGTCATAATGTTTCGATTTGAAACTCCCAAATGAATATCCTCCCTTTACAACCATAAATGGGGAGATTTTATTATCCCATAATGTGTATCGTAATTCAGTAAAAAGTGGAAAAAGATTGTAATCAAAAATTTCAAATCCCACTCCAGCTCCTGCTGCCCAATGTTCGTTAAACCTATAACCGTTGGTGATAGTAAACGAAGGTGCAACGGCTAAAGTGGTACGAGTATATGGATAAGAATATGGCGATGCGGCAATCACAGAAGAGTTAGTATTGTATGGCATGTAATAAGTTGTTTTGTCAGTAAATTGACTATTTCCCATCATGAAGCTGACCTGCATTATGTTATAAAATCCTTTTCCTTTTCTATTATCGAAATGGGAATGGGTTTCATTTTTTTCTACATTGATATCAGTTTCTTTTCCAGATTGAGCAAAAATGCAGGCTGTAAGTAATAGCGATAAATTTAAAAACCAAATTTTTTTCATAATAAACATTTTTATGGGATGAGTTTAATATTTTCTAAATTACTGATATCATATAAGAACAAACCTTGCACATTGGCTACTGCAAGGACATCTCCTGATTTTAAGTAGCACTTTCCGGATATATCGGGATAGTTTTTTACAAGCTTAAGTTCATTTACGGAAGGCGAATAAACTGACATATCATTTCCGAGTGTAATCAGATTGTTTCCTGATGAAAATATTGCAATTGCATTAGTTGATATTTTATAATCCAGGTATCTTTCTATATTGTGTTGTATTGGGTCGTTATTTTTAAATGCACACCAAATGGATTGACCCGACAACACGAAAAAAGCTCGCATAGCCGGCAAATAGGTAGCATCCAAAGGTTGGGAGTTGGGAAAATATAGTTGATAAGTTAGAGGATAATTATCATTATAAATTATACAATCGCAATAACCCGAGTTATTATATGTTGTACCCAAAATGTAAATTATGCTGTCCTGAGTATACATCCGTACCTGATAGGCATTGCTGTAGTAGTATGGAGGAGCATATTTCCCGCTTGGTGTTGACCACAAATCTTCCTCTCTTACATTGAAACTTCCCGAACGGAAAGTACAAATAGACCAACTATTGTAACTACCGTAGGTATATATTTCATCTGTATTTACTTTGATCATTCCGACATATGGCTTGTCATTTTCGGGTTGAGTGCTAAACCAGGAATCTGGCAGCACTTTAGTTGTCAAATTCCCATATAGTTGATCGTACTCACTGAAATCAAGATTGGGCTGCTTGTCGGTCACTATACCTGTAAGTACATGCGTCTCTGTCCCTACAACAATTCCCTTTCCTTCCACATAGGGTATATTCCAGTAATTCTTAGAGCTCGCAAACTGGTTAAACTTATTTTTCTGTCGATGTAAAATGTTTGTATGTAGTGGATTGCTGACATCGAGAATAACCAAATCTACAAAATTGTTACAAAAAAGCTTATTATCGGCAAGTTCAAAGTCTTTGATATACTTGCATTCAATAAAACACAAATAGCTTACAGTTCCCGCTTTCTTTTCGTAAACATGAATGCCTTTGAGCATATCTCCCACGAAATAATATTTATCATTGGATAATATCTTAAACGGTTCTACAAGCGACGAATTAGTCTTTACCTGTATATTCCCTATTTCGCTCATATCGAGATATACAGGGTAACCTTTTGATTGTGAAATGACTTTCGAGTAACTGTAAATATCTTCATAATTGTTCTCACAACCAAATAGAACAAGAACAAGGAATAGATAGGCTTGATGTTTCATGTGTAACTTTACTTATTTAAAACATGATTTACAATTTATATGATGATAATAAATGATTAAACGTTGCATATAAAACATTAAATGATTGATTTAATCTGCTAGTAAATTTAAAAACCTTATTTTTGTATCTCATAAAATAAAAAATACGATTATGATTCGATTAAATGTATTTATCTCGGTAGAAGATGTAAATCGCGCCACTGTATTGGCTGCTGCCAAAGAGTTGACCGCTGCTTCGGTGAAAGAAGATGGCTGTATTGCGTATGATGTGTTCGAAAGTGCTACCCGACACAATGTGTTGCTGATTTGCGAAACATGGAAAGACAGCGAAACGTTGTCCAATCACGAAAAGTCGGCTTCTTTCATTAAAAATATAGCTATTCTGAAAGAGTTTACTGCTATCAAGGTTGAGAAATTCGATTTTTGAGGTAGGTAGTGCCCGGTTGGTTTAATGCCAATCCGATTACTTGCAATGAGCTTATAACAAGGAGGCTGTCTCAAAATAACATTTGAGACAGCCTCTTTTTACTGTTCTGTCATTGTGTAAGCCTCTTTAAATCAATTAAATGATTGTCTGAATTTCAGAGGGGAAAGATCTGTTTTTGCCTTAAATAACTTGCTGAACGATTGTGAGTGTTCAAAACCTAATTCATAAGCAATTTCGCTAACCGATAAATCGGTGGTAGACAGTCTTTCTTTAGCCTTTTCAATCAATTTCTCGTGAATGTGTTGTTGCGTACTTTGACCTGTCAGTACTTTAAGTAAATCGCTCAAATAATTGGGCGACACGTTTAACTTGTCTGCTATATACTGAACAGACGGCAATCCTTTATCGGCCAGATCATCGCTGTTGAAATAATTGGTAAGAATTTCTTCCAGCCGATTCAGTATTTTATGATTGGTTATTTTGCGGGTTATAAACTGACGATGATAAAACCGGTCGGACTGAACAAGCAATAATTCCAGTTGAGCAATAATGATATTCTGGCTGAATTTATCAATATTGGACTGATATTCATGCTCGATACTTTGCAAAATACCAATGGCGGCTGTTTCTTCTTTCTCCGACAGTAACAGGGCTTCATTGACCGAATAATCAAAATATTGGTACTGCTTGATGGTTTTTGCCAAGGGCGTATTCCACAAGAAATCAGGGTGGATGAGTAATAGCCATCCTGATCTCTTAGCTGTTGAATCGGGCTCAACTTCAATTTTAAAGACCTGACCGGGAGCAATGAAAAACATCACACCTTCATCAAAATCATATTCCTGCTGACCGTATTTGAATTTGGAAGGCAGACATCTTTTAATCGCAATGAAATAAAAGTCCAAAATCAAACTAGCCGACTCATTATCCCCCGAATGGTCGACCGTGTCAAGGTTCACCACGCTGATTAACGGATGTTCAGGTCTCGGCAATCCCCTTAACCGATGAAATTCGGCTATCGTTTTAATTCTGGTTGGTGTGGTACTTGTCATATTGTAAAGTTGTTTTTATTTTCATAAAGCCTGTCCGCCTGAAACTTCTATGCGTTGTCCGTTTATCCATCGGGCATCTTCGGTACATAAAAATGCAACCACGCCACCAATATCATCGGGTAAACCAACACGACCTAAAGCCGTTAAACTTGCAATATGCGCATTGATTTCTTTGTTGTCCCGTGTACGACCACCGCCAAAATCAGTTTCGATAGCACCCGGTGCAATCACATTAACACGAATCTTTCTTGACCCCAATTCTTTCGCTAAATAGGTTGTGAGGGTTTCTACTGCGGCTTTCATAGAACCATAAACCGAAGAACCCGGCATCGTGATTCGTGTAAGTCCGGATGAAATATTGACAATTCCACCACCATCATTCATAAACGGCAATGCTTTTTGTGTAAGGAAAAACACACCTTTGTAGTGAATGTTGAATATAGCATCCAGTTGTTCTTCGGTAGTTTCTGTTGCCAATGCATATAAACCTGTTCCGGCATTGTTGATTAGAAAATCAAAGTTAGGACTTCCTGTTTGTACCTGCAACTGTTCTGCCACTTGTTGAATGAAATTATCGAACAGGTTGATATTACTTGTGTCCAATTGAAAGGCAAATGCCTTTTGTCCGAGTGATTGAATTTCTGCAACGACCTTTTCCGCTGCTTCTTTGTTGCTGTTATATGTCAATACCACGTCAATTCCTTTTTTAGCAAGAGCCAACGCCATGTTTTTACCCAATCCGCGGCTACCGCCGGTAATTACTGCAATTTTATTTTTTGTACTCATTTTGAATTTTAATTATGTTTGTTTTTAGACTGATTGTGTTTGTGATAATGCCTGAGAGCTAATTCTTACCAGGGTATTTCCTCTTCTCTGAAAAATCCCCCTGTTGGTCCGTCAATGCCTAAGGTGGCATATTTCACAATGAATTTTGCTCCCTGCTCTACTGTTTGCGTTCCTCTATGTTGGTTAAGGTCGGTTGCTGTATAGCCGGGTGAAACACTGTTGATTTTAAAGTTTGCATCCCTTAATTCGTTTGCCAACATCACGGTAAAAGCGTTCAACGCAGTTTTGGAAGAACTGTAAGCATCGAAAATCTTATAATTTGGATTTAATGTGCTGCTATGAACCGTCAGAGAACCCAATTCACTTGAGACGTTTACAATGACAGGTTCCTTCGATTTCTGTAAAAGGGGAATAAATTGCTGTGTTGTTTGAATGGCACCAAAAAAATTGGTTTCGAACACATTTCGTAAATTCTCCATCTTGCCTGTAGAAAAGCCCTGATCTGCTCCTCCGCTAATACCCGCGTTATTTATTAAAACATCCAATACCTCAATTTTGGTTTCAAGTTCTTGTTTTGCCTGTTTTATGGAATTAATATCTGTTACATCCAGTTCAACCAATTCAACATTTGAAATTCCGGCATCCTTCAACTTACTTATAGCCTCTAATCCTCTCGTCTTGTCTCTGCTACCCAAATAAACAAAGTAACCCAGTTGTGCCAGTTGTTTTGCTGTTTCTAAGCCAATTCCTTTGTTGGCTCCTGTTATCAATACTGTTTTCATTTTTTTTTATTTAAATTTTTAAGTTATTGTTGATTATAAATGACCGCAAATTCTTTTGCATACTCCGCCAGTTTAACTTTGCCAAGGGTTGGTCTGTTACGAAAATAATCTTCATACAAATCTCCGTTATTCATACCTGCATTCATCTCCACCATGCCTGCAGCAATTTTTGGGTTCATTCCTGCGGCTATCATTCCGTTGAGCAGTTGTTCATCCGGAATAATCACCCATTTCAAATCAGGCTTTCCGATAGCTGCCCCTAATAAACTTGCCAGTTCGTTACAGCTTATTTCCTCGCTTGCCACGTAACGCACTTTTCTGCCCTCAAACGGTGTTACGAGTTCTTCGGCAACAGCTTCTGCAATATCCAGGGGTGAAACCCATGGTTTTTTGCGGTCTCCTCCGTAGTTTGTGGCAATAACACCCTGTGTTTTTATCGTGTTTATAAAGCCCAGTAAATTGTAGTAGAAACCAACGGGGCGCATAAATGTAATGGAAACATCGTCTGGCAATTGTTTCAAAATATTTTCCACATTATAATGAAAAGCCAGAAGCCCATTGCCTTTATCGGTATGCGCACCAATGCTGCTGAGATGCACCACACGCTTTATGCCCGACTGTTCAATGGCTTGTTTATAATTATTGCCAATCTTATTGATAGCAGCAATGATATCAAGGTTCGGGTCAAAGAAACTGTTACCACCCATTGTTTCCATTACGTAAACTGCATCTGCACCTTTGAAAGTGGCTGTTAGAAAACCGGCATCTTCCATTGTTCCGATAGCAGCCGATGCGCCTAACGCTTCAATGTCTTTCTGTCTTTCAGGTTTACTGCTTATAACCGTAACCTGATGTCCTTTTTGCACCAACTTTTTTGTCAGTGGTTTGCTGATGTTCCCTAAGGAACCTGTTACTATAATTTTCATTTTCTATTTTTTTTGATGTTAGTTATTTTGATGCTGCAAAATTACAGTGTGACTGAGAAACAAACGTTTCCAAATCTACTATTGTTGTAGCCAAAATGAATGAAAGTCAATTCTATTTGGCAGAATGGCATATTTTCAATATCAATATTGTGCCTTGCAAAGCTCATTTCCATTCACTACTTCCGGTTGATTTTAGTATTTTGTGGCGTATCAATTTGAATGCTTTTTCGAACGGCCGGCAAACAAAAGTATTTTTCAGTTGTTCCTTTTAATAAAAAATGGAACATGAGTACATTAGAATTAGTGAAAAGTAAACTTGCAAAGCCATACGATGATCTGGAATTTCTACTCAACTGCTTAAGAGAAGTATTGATAGAATCCGGTGAAACGGAACTGGCAAACGATATACCCTGGATTGTTTCTTCTCCTGATTTTAGTCCACGAAATTTCAACGAAAAAGATCTTCAGCTTTATTCCACCTGTTTTCAATTGCTGAACATAGCCGAGGTTAATGGCGCTGTTCAAAACCGTCGTAAGCGCGAAGATGAATACTCATTAGCTGCCAACAACGGGTTATGGGCAAATACTTTACATGTGCTGAAGGAAAAAGGCTTTAGTGAGCAGGAAATACTTAGCTGTATTACCAACATTCAAGTGGAGCCTGTACTCACGGCTCATCCCACCGAGGCCAAGCGAACTGTAATGCTCGAACATTTACGCAACCTTTATTTGTTGGTTGTGAATAAGGAAAACAAAATGTATAGTATCACGGAGCAGAAAGAAATTCGCGATAATATCAAAATAGCACTGCACCGTATCTGGCGTATTTCGGATGTATACACCGAAAAGCCCGATGTAAGTTCGGAACTGGACAATATCATTCATTACCTGACCATGGTTTTTCCGGATGTAATCAATCATCTGGCCCGACATCTTATTCAGGCCTGGGAAGAAGCCGGCTTTAATCCGAAACTTATGCAGGATGTAAACCATTTCCCAAAAGTGACTTTTGGCAACTGGGTTGGGGGTGACAGAGATGGACATCCACTTGTTACTGCTGAAGTAACGCGTAAAACATTTCTGAAGCTGAGGTTGAATGCTTTTCGGGTAATCAGAACTGAACTTCAGACCTTACAACGAAAGCTCAGCTTTAATGTCTACACCAGCCAGTTATCTTCTCACTTTCAGGGTAGATACGAAAAGCTACAGAACGAAATAAGAGAAGAAAGAGGCAGCCTGAAAATAAAATATCAGAACGAAGCTTTCAAGCAGTACCTGCAGTTTATAATTGCCAAAATACCTGTTCCTGTAATGGAAGAGCAGGTTCAGGAGCTGAAAGAAGAAACCATCAGTTATAACTATCCATCCGAACTGATAACCGATTTGTATATACTGCATCAGGGACTTATCGATTTTGGAGCTTCGGTCATTGCTTATGCCGATGTAAACGATACGATCAGAATTGTAAACTGTTTCGGGTTTCATTTGGCAAAACTGGACATCCGCCAAAACAGCCACTACCACGAGTCCGCACTGGCGCAACTTATGGAGGTTGCACAATTAGATGGCGAGGGATTTCTAAACTCAGATATGTCTCAACGAATCACATTTATCAATAAAGAGTTGAGTTCAGGCAGACCATTTACGCATCCAAGCATGGTGCTGGGCAATGAGGCAAAAGAAGTGGTGGAGTCGTACAGAGTTATCAGAGAACATATCAAAAGGTATGGGCAGGAAGCATTGGGCTCTTTGATTGTGAGTATGACCCGCAATGTTTCCGATTTACTTATCGTTTATTTGCTGGAGCGCGAAGCCGGTTTAATGCAGAACACGCCCAATGGTCTTGCGTCAACGCTGCCTGTGGTGCCGCTTTTCGAAACCATCGAAGATTTACAGCAAAGTCATCTGATTCTGGATGAATTTCTGTCACATCCGGTAACAAAAAACAGCCTGAGATTACAACAGGAAAATAATTCGTCCGTTGAACCTGTTCAACAGGTAATGATCGGATATAGCGACAGCAATAAGGATGGAGGAATATTAGCCAGTCAGTGGTATCTGTATGAAGCTCAGTCGAAACTAACAGAGATAGGGCGGAAGCATCACGTAAAAATACGTTTCTTCCACGGAAAAGGAGGTTCGATAAGTCGTGGAGCAGGGCCTACACACTGGTTCCTCAAGGCCTTACCGCCGGGGTCAATAAACGGTGATATCCGGTTGACAGAACAGGGCGAAACCATTGAACGCAAGTATGCCAATAAAAACAATGCCGTTTACAACCTGGAACTGCTCACAGCCGGCACACTGGGAGCCACTATGCTTCAGAAAGAGAATGAAGAAAAGGAACACGAAATGGCTGCAGAATTGGAGTATCTGGCAAGTAGGAGCAAGGTGGTGTATAAAGAGATTACACAGAAACCGGGATTTATTGAGTTTTACGAAAAAACAACGCCCATAGATGCCATAGAGCAAAGTAAAATTGGTAGTCGCCCTTCACGCAGAACGGGAACGCGCACCCTTTCCGATTTAAGAGCTATC
>Ga0224521_1000450_pt1 | contig 12327 bp, 7 predicted proteins | sample CFST0metaG_FD_182731 | JGI IMG/M metagenome (GOLD analysis project Ga0224521, IMG submission 182731) | Peat soil microbial communities from Stordalen Mire, Sweden - C.F.S.T0 | ecosystem: Environmental > Terrestrial > Soil > Wetlands > Peat | place: Sweden: Norrbotten County, Stordalen Mire... | reverse complement strand
GTTAAACGGTGAGCTCCTTCAGAATCTCATTATTAATATCACCGGGACAGGCGATTTATATGATTGGGGCGCGAATGGTTCCGGGCAATTAGGTAATGGAACTACCGGTGTCACTTCAAGCGTCGCTAAATTAAACAGCGTGACCGGGGTGGTGGACGTTTCCGCCAGCGACCAGTTCACACTAATTTTAAAATCAGACGGGACTGTCTGGTCTTTCGGAAATAATTCAAACGGCCAATTGGGCAACAACACCACTAACAACAGTAATGTTCCCGTTCAGGTTCTTGGACCGCTGGGAGAGGGATATCTTTCTAATGTCATCGCTATTGCCGCGGGAGGCCATTTGGGAATGGCTTTAAAATCGGACGGTACAGTCTGGGCCTGGGGTTTAAACACCTACGGCTCCTTGGGAAATGGTGATAATACTGATAGTCCTGTGCCGGTAGAAGTGTTAGACCCTTCAGGTGAAGGGCCTTTGACGGGAATTGTGGCCATTGCCGACGGGGGAAGTGATTACACCCTGGCGCTGAAATCGGATGGTACTGTGTACGCATGGGGATTTAACACCTACGGAGAACTGGGAAATGATGATACAACCAGTAGCAGTCTGCCCGTACAGGTTTTAGCATCAAATGGCGAGGATTATCTTTCTAATATTACCGCCGTGGCCGCAGGGGTTGACCAGTGCCTTGCTTTGCAATCAAACGGCACCGTCTGGGCCTGGGGCGCCAATGGTTTGGGTGAAGATGGCGACGGCGGGACTAGCACAAACCCCGTTCCCGTCCAGGTGAAAGCTGCTAACGGTGACGGCCCGTTAACCGGAATTATCGCCATCGCCGGCGGGGATGATTATAGCATGGCTTTAAAATCAGATGGAACCGATGGAACCGTTTGGGCCTGGGGCGATAATAGTTACGGACAATTAGGCACAGCAGGAAATAATGCAGCTAGCTCCAGTCCCCTTCCGGTACAAGCGTCCGGCCTTTCCGGCGTTTTTACTGCCATCTCATCATCATGGCAACACAATCTGGCATTAAAACAAGATGGGACAGTCTGGGCCTGGGGTAATAATCTACAAGGCGCGTTAGGTGTCCCAACTCCATCACATACGGACCACCCCGTTCAGGTACAGGGTCTGGCAAATACCGCGGTGTTTATTTCCGCTGGCTACAATGACAGCGCCGCGATTGTAAAGTTGTATTCCGACTCCACATTGAGCAGCCTTACTATCAATTCGGGCCAGCTTAGTCCAACTTTTAATTCAGCACATATTACATATAACGATAACGTGGCTAATTCGGTAACTGCGGTGACTGTTGTGCCGACGGTCCATCAGGCTAATGCCACCATAACAGTCAACGGGTCGCCTGTTACCAGCGGCGCTACTTCCGGCAGTATCAGTCTGAATAATATCGCGCCGGGAACAAATACAATTACAGTGGTGGTTACAGCTCAGGATACTACATTCACTACCTATACTATCACTGTGACCAGAGCAGCAGCGGCAACACTGATAGTCAGCGGCTTTCCTAGTACTGGTACGTCCGGTACGGCAGGTACGATCACAGTAACCGCCAAAGACAGCAGCGGTAATACTGCCACCGGATATGCTGGTACGGTTCACTTCACCAGTAGTGACAATTCCGCGACTTTACCCCAGGATTACCCTTTTACGCAACAAGACATGGGCATGCATACTTTTACCAATGTGGTAATTTTTAGCACAGACGGACCACAATCGGTGACAGTTACAGATACATCAAGCGGCTCGATTAACGGTTCACAGAGCGGCATCATTGTAAACCCCGTGTCAACGACAACATCCACGCCGACTACTACAACTACGCCACTGGCACAGGATGCCACGCTGAGCAGTCTGACGATCAGTTCGGTCACATTAAACCAGACTTTCGATCCCGGAACAATTGCCTATACCGCCAGTGTACCTTATAGTGTGAGTTCTGTAACCGTTACTCCAACAGGCAACGCCACTCCTTCTAAAATAACTGTTAATGGTATTACGGTAACCAGCGGTACATCTTCGGGCGCTGTTAACCTGAGTGCCGGAGCTAATACCATTGCAGTGGTGGTTATAAGTCAGGATACTGTGCATAATGATACTTACACGGTTATAGTAACCAGAGCCCTGCCTCTCACCGTTGATGACCTGACCGGTCTGACAATCAGCCCGGGTACATTAAGCCCGGAATTTGGTTCGGGAACCACGACATATACCGGCAGCATAGCCACGGGTGTAAATGCCGTAACCGTCACGCCCACCGTAGCCGAAACCAGTCATGCGACGATAACGGTAAATGGTAATGCGGTTACCGGCGGGTCTCGCACAATCAACCTGAACGTTGGGAGCAATACGATTACAATCGCAGTTACCGCACAGGACGGCACCACGACCAAGTCATATATAGTGACAATAAATGCGACTGCTCTACCCACAACCACTGCATCGCCGACTACAACTACTCAGACTACTGAAGTAGTACAGCCGCCGCCGGCTGCGACGACTACTACCACGACAACACCAACTACAACTACCACCACGACGCCGACAACTACCACCACTAGCACGACGCCGATTACAACATTGCCGCCGATAACGACTACAACCCCGTTGTCAACAACAACTTCTACGACCACAACAACGCTGCCGCCCGGCACAACAAACTTAAGCGGCGATGTCAATTCCACCGGAACCTTTACCTCCAGCGCCAGCGCGTCCTCTGCCAATGACGACGTCACCGTAAATATTCCGGCCGGTGTTACCGGCTTAACTGCCAGCGGCGCACCTGTAACTCAAATTACCATAATCCCGATAACCACTGATTTGCCGGCTTTACCATCCGATGGCGCTGCAGTCGGTTTGTATTTTGACATTCAACCCAGCGGTTCTACTTTCAGCAGCCCAATCACAATTACCGTGTCTTATGACCCAAGCCTAATACCGACCGGTTCCGACCCATATGTTGCCTGGTATAACCCTGCCACCGGACAGTGGGAAAATCTCACGACGGTCAGTATCGACACAGTCAATCACACGATCACGGCTTCGGTTGACCACTTCAGCACCTTTGCCGTCTTAGCCGCTTTATCCAAAACAAGTACTACCACTTCAACCGCGGCAGGAACTGCCACGAATAGTACCAAAACAACGGCAACAACTACGACCACCCCAACGAAACCAACGGCTAATGGTGTCGTTATCGGCGTCATTATCGGCGCGGTAATTGTAATTGCGCTGATTCTCTTCTTCATCATTAGAGGGCGAAAACCACGAGGTGGGTAAAAAATAAAACCCTGCCTGGCAGTCCGAAACATAATAAAATATTCAGGAGGTTAATCAGATGCGTGTTTTTACCCGCGGAGATATGGACGGTTTAGCCAGCATTGTATTACTTGGTATAGTGGAAGATATTAGCGAAATCGCTTTTGCTCACCCGAAGCCGATGCAGGACGGCAGCATTGCGGTAAATAAGAATGACATCATTATCAATCTACCGTATGTTCCCGGATGCGGCATGTGGTTTGACCATCATATTTCTGAGGAAGTAAAACTTAAGGATATCGGCCCGTTCAAAGGGAGTTTTGCGGTGGCCCCCAGCGCCGCCAGGGTCATCTTTGATTTTTACAAAAGTCCCAAGTTCGCCCAATATAAGGATTTACTCGAAGCCACCGACCGCATGGACAGCGGCCGTCTCACTATGGAAGATGTGACCAACCCTTCCGGTTGGATCTTGCTCGGGATGACACTTGACCCCCGTTCCGGGCTCGGAATGGAGTTTCGCGATTATTTCCGTCATGTGGTAGATTATGTCAGACAATTGCCGCTCGAAAAAGTGCTGGAAAATCCTGATGTCAAAGAGCGCTGCCGGAGAGTGCTGCAAGAACAGGATGAATTTAAAGCCATCTTGAAACAAAACTCTCATCAGGAAGGAAACGTTATTATCACAGATTTCCGTAAAATACGGAACTTGCCTGCGGGCAACCGCTTTTTAGTCTATACTCTGTATCCCCGGGCTAACGTGGAGGTTCGGCTATTTCCGGGTGTTCTTAATAATACTGTCGTCGCCATCGGACATAGTATTTTTAACCGAACCTGTAAAATAAATATCGGGGAACTAACAGCTAAGTACGGAGGCGGGGGACATTTCGGTGCCGGCACCTGCCAGCTGCCCAACGATATCGCAGACGTCAAGATCGCTGAGATAATTAGAGAATTAAAGATAAGCGGGTGATAGCCATAAAACCATCGCCCGCTTTCAGAGCATTATACGGCATGGGAATTAATTCAGGTCCCGACCAAGCATATGGATTTGTACTCTCCAATGTTTGACATACATATTCACTCAGCAGGTAATAAACCTAAAATAGTTTTTAATAATTCATCTGAGTTGATCGGTTTTGTTAGATACCCGGCGGCACCAAGATTGTGCGCGAGTTCTTTATTAAGCTCAAAACCCAAAGCGGTAAGCATAACTACCGGGATGTTGGAAATAGTCTTATTCCCCTTTATTTTCGATAAGATGGAATAGCCGTCCAACCCTGGCATCATAATATCTAGCAGTATAAGATCAGGATTTTTTACAATACTAAGGTCTACAGCATTCAAACTATCACTGGTGGTAATAACCTCATAACCGTTAGGAACTAGCATGGCTTCCATTAATTCTAATGACAGCGCATCATCATCCATAACCATTATTTTAAATTTGCGCATTTTCAACTCCCATATAAAATATGTTTAATTATCTTTTCTAATAAATTGACTTATTCCTTTCGCAAAGGTACACGGATTTATAGACTTACCTATAAATCCGCTGTCGGTTATATTTTTTGTCTCTTCTATACCGTCTGCCATAACGGAAGCAGTCACAAAAACAATGGGAATATCGGCTGTCTCTTTATCTTGACGTAATATTTTGGCGGCTTCGGTTCCTCGTATATCAGAAAGCCGTACATCTATAATTATGATATCTGGTTTTTTTCGTATAGCGATGTCAATTCCAATTGTTTCCATTATCGTCGGCAACTAATGGTCTCTTTTTCATCTTACACCATTCTCCCGGATATAATAGGCAGCGTAAACCGGACCGAGGTGCCTTTATCGAGTCCCGCTGATTCCACAGAAAGCTTCCCGCCATGTAGCTCAACCAGCTTTTTGGAAAGTGGTAAACCCAGTCCGGTACCCTCGGTTACCCGGGAAAATGGGGTATCGACACGGAAAAATCCTTCAAATATTTTCTCCATGTTTTCAGCTGCAATACCGACTCCCGTATCCCAGACCACTACTTCTATCTCGGAATCGACTTTCTTCGCCCGTATACCAATTTTACCGCCCTCAGGGGTATATTTAACTGAGTTTGAAAGCAGGTTGTAAATTATCTCTCTTACCTTGAGTTCATCTGCCTCAATATTTGGCATGTCTTCTGCTATTTCAAGCACCATTTCAATCTTCTTTTTACTCACCATATCCGCTACCAGGAGTGAAATATCATTTAACAGGCTTTTCACGGATAAACTGGATAATGCCAACTTCGTCTTTCCTGCTTCGATTTTTGCCATATCAAGAATCTGATTTATCAGTAAAAGAAGGTGCTTCCCGCTGGTTAATACATTATTAACGTATTGCTTCTGTTTCACATTCAGCGGCCCGAAAGTCTCGTCGTATAATACCTCAGAGAAACCATTAATGGAGTTAAGCGGAGTCCTGAGTTCATGTGACATATTGGCTAAAAATTCAGTTTTTACCTGAGCGACGCGTTTTAACTCGGTGGCAAACGTTTCTAACTCTTTATGGGCTTTTTCCAGACCAATTTCTGTCTCCTTACGCTCGGTGATATCCTCAATGGCCAGGAGGATGACCCTTTCTTTGCCCAACATTTTTTGAATTTGCCGGGCATTCAGAAGCATGATGCGCCTGCCAATTGTGGCGAAAGTGTGTTCCACCTCATAGTTATCAAAAGTTGCTTTTTGGGGAAGAATGGTTTCCAGAAGTTCCCGCAACTTGGGGATATCCCACTGTTTATTGCCCAGGTCATAAATAAGTTGGCCCACTGTCTCCTCAGACTTTACCTTGAAGACTTCATAGAAGGAGTGACTGACCGTGACCACCCTTAAATCTTGATCCAGAACGATTAATGGTTCGCGTACGGTGTTGATGATATTCTCAGCGGTAGTCAACTCTCGAGTGCGTTCCTCAATTTTCTGCTCAAGTTGGTCATTTAGTTCCTGTAACGCTATATAAGATTGTGACAGTTTATGACCTTGTTCAACCGCGGTTTCATAGGTAGAAATCAAGAAGTTTAGCATCTGTGAGTTACTGGGGTTCAGCGTGAATTTCCGGTCGTGCAATAACACTTCTATTTCACGGTCTCCTGTCAGCCGAGAGTCCGGTTTCTGGTTAGCGAACAGGTAATTGATGGTATTAACAAGAGAAATGGCATCGCATGGCTTAGTAACAAAAGTACTGGCGCCACATTGCAGGGCCATAATTACGTCCTCTGGGCCGGAGAGAGCGGTCAGCAGTATCACCGGAACACTGGACAAAGCCGGCGTGCTCTTGACCCGTCGGCACAGTTCATAGCCATCCATCTCCGGCATTACGATGTCGGTGATAATAATATCGGGTTTTAACGTACGCAGAGCTAAAAGTGCCTCCTTTCCGTTAACAGCCAGAGTAACCTGATACCCCGTTTCCTCCAGGATATGTCGGATTTGTTCTGCCTGGGTAGGACTGTCTTCAGCGACCAGAATTGACAATGGGGTGGACTCGATTTGTCCCGAGATAAAATTATCCTTATTAATATTTTTAAAACTCATAGTCAAGCTTCCTTTTTTTCGTTTACTACCGATCTAAGAATAAATGCTTTACAAAGCAGTCCTCGGGCTGGTAGACAATAAAAATCCCCCTAACTTTAATGAACCTGATTATAATACTAACCTCCAGCAGCAAAACCCAATCAGTTTTAACGCATTACCCCACTCTACGGACAGCGCTTATAATAACCGGCGCTATCATTTCAGGAGAAAGGACCAGTTCCGCCGCGCCTAAATCCACCGCCGCGCCTGGCATTCCAAAAACAACACTGCTCTCCTTGTTCTGGGCAATTGTTAATGCACCGCTGTCTCTCATTGTTTTCAACTCCCTGGCCCCGTCCTGCCCCATGCCGGAAAGTAATATACCTATTGATTGATTGCCAAAACATTGTGCTACCGAGCGGAACAGGTAGGATACAGAAGGTTTAGCTCCATTTTCGGAGTCGCCTTTGCCGTAGACCACCCGCCGGTTATTATCTATGCCCATATGAAATCCCTCCGGAGCTAAATAGGCATGACCTGGAAGCAAATACTCACCATGAAGCGCTATACTGGTGGGGAAAGATGTGGTGTCATTCAACCATTCACTGAAACCTTTAAGAAAACCAATAGCCATATGCTGCACAACTAAAACAGGAACCGGCAAATCCCCGGGCAACCCGCGTAATATAGTCTGAAAAACATTTGTGGCACCCGTGGAACCTCCCATAGCAACTACTTCTATCCCGGTACTTAACCTATCTGTAATTAAGTCCGGTAGAGGTAAAGGTTCGGTTTTTACCTGATGTTTGGGCCAGCGCCTGACCACTTTCACCCCGGCCATGAGTTTAACCGTCTGCACCAGTTCTCTAGAACTGGCAATGTGTTGGGGATGCCCCAATCCATAAGGTCGCGCTATAATGGCCAGCGCCCCCACCTCAATAGTACGCAATGCTTGAGCCACTTCGCCTCCTGAAATGCTGCCACTGACAATAACGATAGGGGTGGGCTGGGTTTCCATAATCCGCTGCGTCGCTTCAAAGCCATCCATTATAGGCATATGGATATCCATGGTAACGATATCCGGCTTCAGCCTCATTACGGCATCCACCGCCTCTTTCCCATTTTCCGCTGTCCCCACAACTTTCAATTCGGGGTCCGTACTGAGAATGTAAATCAATAATTCTCGAATAGATGGGGAATCTTCCGCAACGAGTACACGTATCATTCAGATTAACCTGCTGATAACATCGAGCAGATTGCTCTGGTCAAAACTGCTCTTAACGATATAAGCATTAGCCCCGACTTCGATACCACGTTCGCGGTGCTCACGAGATTCCATTGCGGTCACTATCACTACCGGCGTCTCCGCCAGTTTTTTGTCAGCTCTTATCTTTGAAGTCAGTTCAAAGCCGTTCATTCTTGGCATATCTACATCCGTTACCACTACATCGAAAACCTCGGATTTCACCAGAGCGAGTGCATCTGCGCCATCAACCGCGGTTTTAACGTTGTACCCTGCCGTTTCTAATATGTTCTTCAGCAGTATGCGTGCGGTGATGGAGTCCTCGGCTACTAATATCGTTTTCTTCTTTATTTCGGCAGGTTCTGGCGTTGCATTCTTTTCGGGAGTTGCCTCGTTCGCCTTTTTTATCACCTCAGTGACATTCAAAAGCAGAGCAATTTTACCTGTAGCCAAAATGGATACCCCGGAAAAAATACGTACCTGTTCTAATTGGTGGTTTAGTTTCTTTACCAATACTTCCTGTTCACCTATTATTTCATCCACTTCGAACGCTATACGGCTACTGGCGGAGGCAATGACCAACGTCTGTGAAAATTCGGTGGGAGATTTCGGCGTTCTTTTACCTGGAATCCCTAAAACATCGCTTAACCTGGCAAAGGAAACCATTTGCCCATCGTTCTTAATGGCTTCCCGGTTTTCTATTGTCTTGATTTCTGCCTGTTTTACTCTGACGGCATGAGCGACATTGTGCGAAGGGATGACGAAAAATTGCTCACCAAGCCGTACCACCAAACCATGGAAGGTCGTCAGGGTCAGCGGGAATGTGATATGAAATGTTGTCCCCCCGCCAGGGTATGTTTCAACCGACAACTTGCCGCGGATTCCCTCGACCTTTTCCAATACAATCGCCAGGCCGAGTCCCCTGCCTGATACCTCGGTGATAATCGGACTGGTAGAAACGCCCGACCTGTAAATCAGAGATAGCGACTCCGCCTCATCAAGCTGTGCGGCTTGCTCCGGTGAAATCAGCCCTCGTTTTACGGCCGCCGTTCTAACTTTTGCTATGTCTATACCGGCGCCATCATCAGATACCATCATCTCAACCTGGTTGCCTTCCTTTGGCGAAATTGTGATGGTAATGGTACCCCTCGTCGGTTTCCCTTTAGCCTGCCTTACTGCTGGTTTCTCTATCCCGTGGTCAACGCAATTACGGAGCAGATGTATCAGGGGGTCTTTCATCTCCTCCAGAATGCGCCGGTCAATCTCGATGTTATCCCCGTTAATCACTACATCGATATCCTTACCCTGTTCCCGGGAAATATCTCGCACCAGTTTGGGAGAGATTTCAAGGAGCAACGAAAACGGCAGCATCATTACTTGTCTCATGCGGTTGATAAGATTGTCGGTTACTCCTTCCAGCGAATGACCGTCACGTTCGGCCGTGCTGACAATTTTGTTCAGTTTTTCATTTATAGTTTTTATAAAGGCATGGTTCCAGTCCAAAAACTCCCCTAACTTCACGACATCTAAACCGTTCTGGCTGTTAGCTTTAATCTCAATTGGTTGTGCCTGTCGGCAAGCCATGGTCAGTGCGGGAGATACCCGTGACCATTCAGTATCCCAACTGGAAAGAGTAGAGCTAAATTCACGAACGAGAACCGTAAGCTGGACTGCCGCCAATTTGACCGCAAGTAAATCCTCAGTTTCGCGGAACATGGCTTCGAGTCGGGACGCGGGTATCCGTACCGTGTCTGCTAAATGCGTTGCAGAACCTGTCATAATTGGTCCATCGTCAGGTTTGGATGACCCACGCGAACTAGATGTCAGTATTGATTCTTCCGCCGTTTGAACCGGTGACATCGTTATTGGAATACCAGGTTCTTTCGGCATTTGCTGAAATTGGCCCACCGGCGCAGGAACTTCTGTTCCAGGTGTTGTCGGCTCAATTGCCCGGGCCTCGGCGCTTTTTTGAGCCGGAGGAACAACGACAGTTTTCTTGATTATGTTTTCAACTGCCCGCACAGTGGCTGAGGCTTTTGCCTTCTCCTCAAGGGTCCTATCCCGTTCCAGTGCAGGCATTAGTTGATTCAGGTTATCGATAGCATGATGAAGTGTGTCCATTAGTTGCGGCGATACGGCCACTTCCTGGCGTTTCAGAGCCGCGAAGACACTTTCCATGGCCTGGCAGATTCTATCCATCTCAGAGATGTTGACGGACCGGGATGCCCCTTTCAAGCTGTGAGCTTCTCTGAAGATAACTTCAAGTATTGCCAGCTGTTTATCCGGTGCCGCCGCTTTTTCAAGTTCAAGGAGACCGGATGTGAGCAGCTTAATATGCTCTTCCGCCTCAATCTTGAATGTTGCCAGCAACCTCTTTAAGAATTCTTTTTCGTCGCCCATGTTAGTTTTCCTTACTGGTTTGATAACGCTCCATCAGTTGTTTTATCTTTTGTGCCAGATCATACAGGTTACGTGCTGCCATTTCCGCTTGCTTCGTGCTGGCGGCCGTCTGAGTGCTGCCCTGTTTGATGTTCTCCATGGCCGATGTTACCTGGCTTATGCCCGCCATTTGTTGCTGGTTGGAAGCCGCTATCTGGACTGACGCTTGAGCCGCTTGAGCCACGCTGTCTGCCAGCACCCTGATAGATTCACCGGCTTCCTGTGATTGTTTCACACCGGTCTCGACGGCCTTGTTACCTTGCTCGGTAGCCATAACTACGGCACTGGTGCCCTTTTGGACGTCAAGCAATATAGCTCGCACTTTGGTAGTAGCCAGCCTCGATTGCTCCGCCAGACCTTTGATTTCCTGGGCGACTACACCAAATCCCTTCCCGTATTCGCCGGCTTTAGCCGCCTCAATCGCCGCATTTACCGCCAGCAGGTTGGACTGGTCTGCAATATCATTGACGCTGGCAATTATCTCGCCGATAGCCTGGCCCTGTTCGCTTAGCCGTACCACGCTCTCAGCGATAGATTCGACTCTTTCATGGATGTTGTCCATGACCTCGACTATGCCCTCTAGCGCCTTTTTGCCGTTTAGGGCAATCTCGGTGGTCTTCTGGGCGTTATCCGCCACAGCTTTAGCCTTCGCACTTGATGATTCGGATATCTGCCTGACCTCTTCTACCGTGCTTGTGGTCTGGCTGACGGCTGTCGCTGTTTCCACGGAACCGGCAGCTATCTGTGTCGCCGCCGCCAGTATTTCAGCCGATGATGATGACAGGAGGTTCACCGATTCTTTGTTTTCCTTTACCATGGTGAGCATACTTTCGGTCATCGTACGGAATGATTGCCACAAAGAGCCGATCTCATCTTGGCGGCCGACCTGTGGAATATCCACTGCCAGGTCCCCGCCTCCGATGCGTCTGGAAAGCTCAGATAACTCTTTTATCGGTTTGGTGATATTCCTGATGAGCAAAATGCCAATGGCAATCATGGCCAGTATAGCTATTATCGCTCCCGCGATGATGACAATTCTGGTAGTGTTGACGGTGGTCACCTGTGACGCTAGCCTGGTTGCTAACAGTGTTTGCTCCGTATTTACAATTCCGGTTATGGTTGTTCTGATGTTATCCATGATCGTCTTGCCCGTACCCGTCAATACGATTGTTTGCGCGGCCTCAAATCCCTGCGTGGTGCGCACCTGAACAGTAGTGGTAAGCACGGCCATTTTATCCGCTACGAGAGTCTGGAGCACATCGATGTTCTGCTGCTCGGTGGGATTATCCGAAGTCAAATCACGAAGTGTCTTAATTTCACTGTCCAAACTTGCCTGCGCGCCATTGTAGGGCTCAAGGTAACTGACGTCACCCGTGATTATGTAACCTCGCTGACCGGTTTCTGCGTTTAATAAAGTAATTGTCACTTGATTAACTGTGGTAATGACCTGGTAGGTGTGGTCTACCCAATGGGTCGTATTATCGATTCTGTTCACCGAGACATAGGAAAACACGCCGATGACCAGCAGAAAAACCCCCGCTGCAAGATACCCACAAGCCATTTTGATTCCGATAGTCCACTTCATAATATCCTCCAATTTTCAATCATACTAACAATCGAGCCATGTTATTGCTGCGTACAGTCCCTTTACTTTTAGTACGTATAAATATCTTGCCTATAACCGGATAATCAAGCTCTCATCCTTCAGCAGTTTCTGAATATCCAATATTATCACCGTGTCTTTGGTAATACCGCTCAAAAACTTCTCACGGATGCCTGTAAGCGGCAGCGGAGCCTGAATGTCTCCCCGCGGTATTGACTTCATGCTGAGA
>Ga0224521_1000446_pt1 | contig 12362 bp, 10 predicted proteins | sample CFST0metaG_FD_182731 | JGI IMG/M metagenome (GOLD analysis project Ga0224521, IMG submission 182731) | Peat soil microbial communities from Stordalen Mire, Sweden - C.F.S.T0 | ecosystem: Environmental > Terrestrial > Soil > Wetlands > Peat | place: Sweden: Norrbotten County, Stordalen Mire... | reverse complement strand
TTTAAACCAAAACGACCGTGATAAAAATTACTTTAGGAAGAGTTAAAAAGGGGTGGTCAATTTAATCCGCGATCCAGTGGTCACATTACACTGCGAATAAATGGTCAATATACCCGCGTTTTCCACCGTGAAAGCTGACCAAACTTTGAGGTGGTCAAAGAAGGTTTAAGATTGAAGACAGCTTTCCTGGCATTCCCATTTTTTGACCAGAATTTTATTTCAGATTTACCCAAAAATTCGATTTTTCAGATTTCTGAGTAAAAAAAAAATCAATTTCGATATCCTTGGAGATTCTGAAATTTCTGCAGAAATTTTTTCAGTGAAAGATCTCTCCCCGTTCTGGTAGGTCAAAAAGGCTCCTTTTTCAAGAAAAAATACGGGGCTCCCGCCGGCTTCCCATGACCGAGATGAGAGATGGATGGGTTCCTGGGCAAAAATCAATTGTCAAACTGCATAAAATCTACATTCTTATTAACTCCTTCTCATGGCCTCCCGGGAACCTAAGAACCCAATAAAATAAAGTCAATCTGCATAACTAACGTGCAGATTGAGTTATGAAATCCGGAGTTAAATTATTGTTGTTTTGTTTTGAATGTTCGGTGAAAGAAGACCGGTTTTAAAGTGGTCAAAGAAGGACGGATTTTATACTTAGTATCTTGTTATAGGCGGTTTTATCTTTTTACTATTATATGATGGGAAGTCTTCTCTTGTAGCCGAGGCTGACGAAATATCTAACCTTTAATTAATATCAGATATAACTGAAATATTAATATTGGCTGAACCATAAATAGCTTAATTGAGGTAGGTTCCTTTAATCAGATGGTCCACAGCTGGAATTCCTTTTAAAATGCCTGTTTGATGAACAGAGCTGTTCCTGTTTCTTTAGAATGTCTATGTCATTATAATTTAATAAGTTACAATTAGCAGTACAAATCCGCATGATTTTATAAGTATTATAGCAGTAATGGTTAGAATATTATCTAATTTTATAAATCATCTGATTAAAATCCTCTTTGAAAGTACTAAGTAGACAATGCGTTATGGTAATCGTTCTTTAATTATTCAATCAAAAACATATAAGTATAGTTTTATAATTTTTAATTCTTTAATTACAATGAAACAATTAATTATCTTAATTTTCCTGTTGTTTGCGTTTACGGTTAGCAACGCACAAAAGGTACTGCAATCAGAAACTTCCGGATCAAAATCAACACCAAATGTCCAGCAGAAAGCGCCACAGGGGCAGATGCGGATTAATTTTGCTGAACAGGAAGCAATTATAAAAAAATTCACCAGGTCATTTGATTCCCTGACACCTATGCAGCAGAATATGTTTTTTACCAATGTAAAACATATTATGGATCCTGAAGTTACAAAAATAGAACCAGGCATAATGGACAGTGATCCACCATCAGATGCTATAGTTTTATTCAATGGTAAGGATCTTAATGAGTGGGAAGAAATTACATGGGGACCAGGCGGACCAGGTGAGAAAAAACCGATAACATGGATAATGAAAGACGGTGGCATGCAGCCGACCAGCTCTTCGGGCAGCGCACAGACAAAACGGGTTTTCAGAGACTTTCAGCTTCATATAGAATGGAAGACTCCAGCCGGTTTACCTGCAACAGTTACAGGTCAGGACAGAGGGAACAGTGGTGTAATTATCCAGGGGAATTATGAAGTCCAGATACTTGACAGCTACGACAATCGTACATACCGTAACGGTCAGGCGGGTGCTGTTTATATGCAATATGCTCCATTAGTAAATCCGAGCAGAAAAGAAGGAGTATGGCAGACTTACGAAATCATTTATACAGCTCCGCGTTTTAAGGACAGTGGAACTTATTTTACCCCGCCAAAAATTACGATTATTTATAACGGAGTATTGGTTCAGAACAATGTAGCCATACAGGGTCCGACTGTATCTCCCGGTATCCCGCAATATATAATAAAGGAACATGGCGACGGACCAATTCAGTTGCAGCAGCATGGCAATCCGACAACATTCAGGAATATTTGGATCAGGGAACTATAAATGAATAATTATATGAAAAGTCTGATTAGGATATTGGCTATAAGTCTGATAATGATGGTTAACGCCTGTTTATTCGTTAACCTATATGGACAGGATACTTATAAATTACTCAGAAGTACTCCTGAAAATGAAGGAGTATCTTCATCACAGATCACCGATTTTCTAAATGCTGTAGATACCGGCAGAGTTGAATTTCACAGCTTTATGTTTATACGCCACGGTAAAGTTATAGCCGAAGGCTGGTGGGATCCGTATGGCTCTGATAAGAAGCATATCATGTTCTCAGCCAGTAAAACATTTACAGCAACAGCAATAGGACTTGCCGTTTCGGAGAACAGGTTAAAAATCACTGACAAGGTTAGTTCTTTTTTCCCGTATTCTCAGCCTGATTCAGTCAGCGATGACATGAAAGCACTGACCGTACAGAATCTATTAACAATGTCAGTCGGACAGGATCCTGAACCAAGGGCGATGGGAACCGGTGGCGACTGGATAACTGTTTTCCTGAACAGTGTACCGGTTCATAAACCAGGGACAATATTCAAGTACAATAATATGGCCACTTTTATGCTTTCAGCCATCGTCCAGCAGGTTACAGGCCTGACAGTTTTTGATTACCTGCAAACCAGGATCTTCAGGCCTTTGGCAATCCGAGGAATTGACTGGGATCTTAACCCGCAGGGAATAAACCTGGGAATGATCGGGCTGAGACTCAAAACAGAAGACATGGCAAAATTCGGACAATTATTATTGCAGAATGGTGTCTGGAACGGGAAACAGCTTATTCCTAAAGAATGGGTGAAGGAAGCTACTTCATTTAAAATTCCAACAAGCTTATCGGCTAATAAAGATTCTTTAAAGCAGAGCGACTGGGGGCAGGGATATTGCTACCAGATGTGGCGGGGCAGAAACAATACGGTTCGACTGGATGGATTGGGAGGACAGTTCGTCGTACTTATTCCTGATAAAGATGCTATCGTAGTTCTGACAGCCAATGCTAAAAATACTCAGGATGAATTGAACCTTGTGCATAATTATCTTATACCGGCAATAAAATCTGAAAAACCTTTGCCTGAAAACTCTGAGTTATTAAGTACTCTTCAGAAAAAAGAAGCAATGTTGTATCTAAAACCGTTTGTTGCTGTTGCATCTAAATCAGAACTGGAATCAAAAATTTCAGAAAAAGAGTTAATTCTTGAAAAAAACATATACAATATCCAGTCCGTTTATTTTACCTTTAACAAAGGAGAATGCAGCTTTGCCATTAAAAGGGATGACAATATATCTATTGTGAAGTGCGCAGCAGAAGGATGGAAATTTTCAAATACAGCATCATCAGCTCTTTTAGCTTCTCCCCATCCTGTTTCAAAGTCAATTGATGCGAATTATAAATTAACACAGCCTGTGATCAGAGTTGCAGCCAGTTACTCATGGACTAATAAAAATACGATTGAATTGACTGCCCGTTTTGTAGAGGAAAGCCTTGGTTCGGAAACGATAGTTTGTAAGTTTTCAGAATTCAACGGTACTGTGAATGTATCAATTGAACAAAAACCAGGTGGATTAATGATGGGGATGCCAGCCCCGCCGGCCGCACCATTAAGAGGTGCTCTTATAAAAATAAAGTAGAATGGTATAACCGGAATGAAGGGCTGTCTGATTGATTATAATTTTGAATCACATACAGTTCCTTCATGTCCCTGATTTAAAAATTTTATTATGATTAGAAAAATTATTTTATCCGTATCCCTGATTCTATCATTCCTTTCTGCAAAGAGCCAAAACATCACTAAGATAGATACCGGTACTGTAAACCATGCTCATTATAAAATATATATTCCGAAAGATTGGAAACATAAATTAGTGATGTTTGCACATGGTTATGAGTTTATGGGGTCTCCATCCGCAGTCGCTTCGCCTCAGCTGGACCAGATTGCAAAAATATTTCTTGACAGAGGTTTTGCTGTAGCTGCATCAGCGTACAGCTATCAGGGTTTTGCACTACCCCAGGGTGTAGACGATACCGAAGCTCTGCGGCAATATTTCGGCGATAAATACGGTGCCCCCGATTCTACTTTTATGACAGGTCAATCAATGGGAGGGGGAGTCGCGCTGGCAATAATGGAGAATTTCAGTAAGAATTATAATGGTGCTCTGGCAATGTGTCCATTGTCGAGTCGGCCATATTTACAAACCAGGAAAGAATTTGATACTCATGTATTATTCGATGCATTGTTTCCCGGAGTAATTACACCACTCTGCACTTTAATTGATATTCATACTGATTTTAAACCCACCGGCTTTGCTGAGATGGGAGCTAAGATTGAAGCTATCAGAAAAGCCATTGCAAAGGATTCAGTTAAAGCTGCAGAATTAGCCCGTCAATTTTACCTTAAGATCAGCGATATTCCTTTTTCCCTGTTTTTCAGTGAAGGAGTTTTACGTGATGCTGTGATAAAATCGGGTGGTAATCCTTATGATAACACCAATACAATCTATACCGGCTTTTCAAATGACTGGGAACTCAATAAAAAAGTTGATCGTTTTAAAGCGACTGCCAGTCCTGATATTATTTTTGAAAAATACGATCGGACAGGGGATATCGGGAATCCTGTGATACTGATGCACACAATCTATGACCAGTTAATACCACCACAGTTTGGAGAAGTAAATTTTGAAAATATGGTTCACCAGAAAGGGAAGGATCTTTTTCTCACCGTTAAATTATGTAATGGTCAGGGACATTGTGTTTTTACCGCTGAACAGATTGGGAAATCGTTTGATGAGCTGAGGCATTGGGTAAAGACCGGAGAGAAAGCAAAACCCGGATCAATCGATTAATTGAACAAAAGCTGGAAAATGAAAACAAATAATTCCTTCAGGATAATAATTACAGTAGCTTTTTTCATAGCTCTTGTAATTAATTCATGCGTTCGTAAAGAAGAGCAGATGGGTGATGCCGGACCCACTCTCGTTAAGTTCTATCCGGCCGGTTACTCCAAAGTGCTTTTGGCACCTGTGGCATCTTCTCAAACTGTTGCTATTATCGAAGTCCGGAGGGATCCTGCAAGACAAGCTTCTATGAATACTTCAACTTCTGCTGTGCTTAAATTTGATAAAGACACGGCAATCATTAAACAATATAATATTTTAAATGGTACTTATTATGAATTACTACCTGATGCTCTATATACTTCCATCCCTGGCATTGCAACTGATGGAACTTTAACAGTTAATATCGATGCAGGAGAATTTGTAAAGTCTATTATGATAACTGTTCCAAATGTCTTCAATTTTGATTTCTCAAAAAAATACGCTCTTGCTTATAAAATTATGTCGGTTTCAGGGACCGATTCAGTATCCCATTCGATACCTGCTGATACTGCCATAATCGAAATCGGAGCTCAGAATGCCTATGAAGGCTGGTACCATTCAATGGGATTTCGAGATCACCCAACGGCGGGTATTTTCACTGTTGATATTGACAAGTACCTGTCAACAATAAATGAGTATACAGTCGAGACATACACCGGTGATTATACAGGTTACAGACTATGGATAGCAATTGATTCCAATGCTGTTCTTGCAAATAATGTTACTGTATCAAGTCCCGACGTAATGTTGTATAACAATGATCCTACAGTCAATGCAAGAGGTATTCCCGGGGGATATAATCATTATGATCCTTTAAATAAAGTATTCTATTTGTATTATTATTACAATTCTTCTGCCCCAAGGGTTATCCAGGAGACAATAACAAAGAAATAATAAAGCAGCTAAAGCTAGCAGAAAGTAATATTCTGTGATTCTCTCAATTTTTCCGACGAAGCCCATCGCTTCTTCTAAAGCGTCAACAACCAAAGTTGGCTGCATGGCGGAAGTAATTTTGGCAGTTTCTATGGATCGATTGACTCTCCTGTTCCATTTATGACATATGTTGAAACTTTATTTATTGAAGCAGAAGCACAATTAAGACAGACAACTTCTTCACAGGCACTTGCAAATGCTGCTTATGATGCAGCTGTAACTGCTTCATTAGATAAATTCAGTGTACCCGATGCAACATGGTTAACAAATAACACAACAGGTGTTCTTGGAGACAGGAGTATACAGAACATTATTGAGGCTAAATACATTGCCCTATTTATGCAAATGGAAGCATATACCGACTTTAGGGGGACAGACTACCCGGTTCTTGTTCCGACTGCCGGGCAACTGTTCCTGTCAGATACCCATATAGCTTCGATGAACGTTTATATAATACTGCAAATGTTCCAACTGGAATAACTATCGACTCCCCTCTTTGGTGGATGTCTTCCAAATAAAAATTAATAGTTTGGTTTTAAGGGGTAGGTGTTTGTGTTACTCTTTAATTCTATCCATTTGAGTCAAAACTTAGGTGGATGGATTTTTATTTGACTTGTGTCAATGTCTTTCATAACTTTATTTTTTAAACCAAATAAACAAATGACTATGAAAAAAGTATTATTAGTTCTGGTATTATTGATGTCAGTTCTGATTGTAAATGCCCAGGCTACCCAAACTAGTGTAACCAAAACTAAGTCTGACATAAAGGTTGCTGATCTTCCGAAAGCTATAACTGACAATATTGCTAAAGATTATGTCGGTTTCACAATTAAAGAAGCAACAAGCGTTACAAAGAATAATGTACTAACCTATCATGTTGTTATTGTAAAGGACCCCACTACAGAAACTCTTGTTTATGAGAAGGATGGGAAGTTGGTTAAGATTCTTCTTGATAAAGAAGGTAAGCATCACGGTTCAAAAACAAAATAACATATAAAGTTGGTAAGTCATTTGAAAACAGGCCAAAAGATGTTCGGGTATGCTCTCATTATAGTAGAATTAGGTTTAGGTTAATTCCATCCATCTGAGTTAAATCCTGGGGGGATGGATTTTTTTATTTGTAATAAAAAAATTGATTTCGGCTTATTCAAGGTGTAACTTTGGTAAAAAGAGAAGAAATTCCAATAAATATTCCTATTAATTAAACAATGGAGTTAAGCACTATAAGACTTGAGAAAAACTAATAATTCAATCCTGGTTTGTGATATATCATTGTTTGCGCTTTAAGAAAAAGGGGATTAAAAAGATATTGCAGATATGAATCTAAATTTTAAATTTTTCTTCTTCTTATTATTTCCATTCTTGGTCATTTCTAATTCCAATAGCCAACCAGTACAATTTAATGATGATAAATTGAATTTAACTGATTTGGGCAAGAAGATTGAAAATTCTGTTAGTTTTAATACTACTCTCTACAATTACAAAAGGATAAGAGATACTACCGGGCAAAAAATTAGAGTAAAAGCTATTTCACTAATAATAAATGGGAAGACTTTAGATCCTGAAGAAATGAATACAAGAGGGCAATCTTCACTCTATTATAAAAGAAAAAGCTACAGTTTCAGCCTTAAATCCGAAGCATTATTCCGGCATGGAGAAAGAACTGAATCACTTAAAAAGTTTTATGCAATAAGCCTTTCCATGGACAAAAACTATAGTCGTAACCGTCTGGCTTTCGAAATGATGGAGGCTGCTCAGTTATTTCACCTCTTTTATTCCTTTTGTGAACTACGAATAAATGGTCAAAGCGAAGGAATCTATATGGTTATTGAACGACCTGAGGATTGGGCGATAAAAAAGAAAGATTCCCCTTTGATAATACGAAGGGGATATAACAATACAATAAAGAATATAAAGACAAACAATAATATTGAAAGGGGCAAGGCTAAAAAGTACAAAGGCTATTTTGGACAGATTTACAGATCCTTAAATAAATATGAAGGTGAGAAACTTTATAGGACTCTATCAAACTGGCTTGATATGGATGTTTATATGAAGTGGTTAGCTTTCAATTTTTTCGTTCGTAATAGCGACTATACAGATGAAGTCTATTTCTTTATTGACCCGGGTACCAGTAAATTTAGTATCATCCCCTGGGATTATGACGATTTGTTTGCAGTAGCACCGCATGAAGGAAATATCGAAAGCAGAAAATTTATTGGTGATAAATTGTTCTTTTCAATAGAAGATAGATTAGATAAAAAAATAGTTGCAGATCCGTATCTATATAAGATCTACCTAATTCAACTTAAGGAATTGATGGACCAGTTATCAAATGATGTTTTAAAAAGAGTTTTTGAAAACACTTATGCTGAGTTGTATCCCTATTATTTAGACAATGATATTATAAGCAAATCGAGATATGACCTTTACAAGGATGCGAATTTAAAAGATCTGAAAAGTGACTTGTTATCTGTATACGAAAACTTAATAATTTATAGATCATTCTATTTAAAATATCTGGAAAGCAAAAATAATTAAGATCAAGTCAAAACAAATCGAGTGCTTTCTTTTGGCTCTGAAGATTTAATGAAAATTTATAAGGGAAATCCTGTTATTTGTGGCCTACTTCATTCAACACGCTTATCTTAAAGAATTGTTTCTATAATAGGAAAGGTAGCCCTTATTGAGAATGGTAATTGGCATCTGATCCTTAAAGAGAAGGAACCTGGAATGAGGGGATCTGATATTTACTTCGCATTCATCTGAACAATGATAAATCGGCAGATAAGTTTTATTCCTTATAATAAATATCCAACAATGCTCTTCCATATTTAAAACTTATTTCGTTGATCGCTACATTATAAACCTTTTTCCCGGTTCGTTCTGAAATATCTTTTAAAAGCTTCTCCTTTTTCTCGGGTTTAAGTAATTCCAGTTTATCATAATAAATTGTTGATGCCTTTCAAACTTGTATTTTGCAGTATACTCTTCAAGGAGATATACGGTTAGAAGAATTATTCCATTGATTATCAAAATTCCTAATAAAGGGAATTTAAGCAGCTTAAATGAATTGATGAATGAAACTGCTAAGGTTGCAAAGGTATATGCCATATCTTTTGCCCTGAAATTAATTGATCTCAGCCTCATGATCCCGAACAGGGCAAATAAGCCAACTGCCATACCCATTTCTACAGGAACTGAATTTAGTATGGCGGTTATAAAGAAGGCCGTTACACCCATTACGGAAAAGTAAAACAAGAATTCCTCTTTCTTCGAATATTTGAAATAAATTAACCTTATAAGAATGAAGAGGAAAACTATGTTGATTGCGAACCGAGACATGAAACTCAGAAAGTTTGGATTGGTCAGATCATAAAATTTGTCAGCCATTATATAATTTTATTAGGATTAAAAATCTTTGCAACTATTCATAAAATTGTAAAGAATCATATCTTTTTTCCCTTCCAGCTGATTAAAGAACCCATCCAGGTAACCGGTCATGTCCTTTTTTGCCTGATTATTTACATAGGGAAATTCATTGATCACCTTGTAAAACTCACTTTTCTTTTCCAAAAACAGTTCAAGTTCTTTCCGATAAACTTCTTTGGTGCGGCATACTCCCCAGAAAATACGTTGACGCACATTTTCAGTGCCTACCTCCTCCGTAGGAATTGCATATGTCGGGTTCACCAGTCCTGTCCAGTCAAAATCATGGGGAATTGCTATCCCTAGACCAGACGGGTCAAAACCAGTAGATTTTAACACAGTGACATTATGCAGCCCCGGCACTGACCAGTCATAATTCCCTATCATATAATTGAAGATCGCAAATCTGTCCATAATCTTAGGAATGATACTTTTCTGATTCAATGTCTTTGATTTTACCTGGAGACAATTTATCCTGGCAGCAAGCATTTCAACAGGTTCAATAAAAAATCCGTACTGTTTGACAGGTTTTTTTTTCTTCTCAGAATCAATATAGTTAATAGTCAGCAACCGTACTCTGAAGCTTGTATCGGTAAGGACGTTAAATAACTTATAAGCGAGATACTCTCTGAGTACGTAATCTTCCTTGTCCTTGCCAGAGCTGCACTGAGGAACAAGTTTTAGCTTAGTAATTTTGTTCAGATCAGGATAGCCAAAATCAGCTCTCTTAAAATTCAGTTCAATCGGAGCAAACATGCAATACCGGTTTCGGAATATGCCGCGAGTCCTTAGTCTTACACTCTGACTAATTGAATCCGGTCTGTTCAGGTTGAAGGTTATTTCAGCTTTCAAATAATCTTCCTTGGGTTTTGTCCTGAAATAGGTTGAGAGATCGAAACGCAGAGATATATCAATAATCTTATCCTCTTCAAAAAGCCTGAAATATTTTTTAGATGAATCAGGAATGGAAGTTTGAGCCAGCAAAAAATTATTCCTGTTGATGAAGGGCGAAACAAGAAAAACAACAACAGTTATCTGAAAGAAAATCTTTTTTTTCATATCACTTCAAATATGAGGTTAAGAAAGACTACTATCTGATTTCCTTTATATTGTTAATAGTAAATTTACTACATAGGATTGAATTTAGAGTATTTCTGGAGTTATTTTTTATTTGACTTGTGTCATTGTCTTTCATAACTTTAACACAATGATTTAATAATATGGCAAGCTTCATTCTAGGTTACGAATATGACATTTTTGTGATCTATTTATTACGGCTGAATAGGGTCAAGTCTACTAGCTTTTCCAGTTGACTCTTTCAATTTTAATTAAGTACTTGATTTATAAATTGATAAATCTTGTATTTTGAATTGTTTTAATATTAAAAGGTCTTTCAAATAGTTGCAACTTTCAACGGTCAGGGGACCTTAAAATTTCAGGAGATGATTAAGTTTATCTCCTTTTTTATGCAGCAGTGTTTTACATCTATATTCTATACAGCAAAAAATCAGATAAGTATTGCATTGGATTAACTTCTAATGTTTACAGAAGACTGGAGCAACATAATGAACCTCCGGAGAATAAAAAATACACTGCGAAGCATCTGCCATGGGAACTTAAAATATTTTTTGAGTGTTCTGATTCCAGAGGTAATGGTTTGTTAGTAGAGATGTTCATAAAGAATCAAAAAAGCAGGGACTTTTTGGAAAAGCTTATTTCGGAGAAAGATAATCCGGATTATTTTGTTAATCTGATTGAAAATATTCTAAAGAAATAACTGGTTAGAGCAATCCCGAGTCCTCGGGATTAATCCGTGGGTCGTAAGTTCTCCCGAGAACTCGGGATTACCTGGGGAGCATAAAACAAAAATAAAACCCTGTAATATAGATTATTGCAGGGTTTTTGACTTTAACAGCTAAAGAATAACTAAAGAAATTCTGATTTTATAACCAAATTAAAATGATTAAATACTTTTACAGAAAATAGGCTTTAAGGAACACTTATAGTCTGTTTGCATTTTTTACATTTGATTAATTCTCCTTTTCTTAGAATAGAAACACTATATACTTCTTTACATTGCTCACAGGTAACTTCAATCCTATTTTCAGGTTTCCTATATTCCAGATCAAGCAAAGTTTTCAGACTATTTTTGATAGATAACAGGCGGGATGCCATAACAAAAAAGGTTATGAGAATTGCTAAACTGATAATACCAGTTAAAATGCCTATTGATTCATCCATTGTAAATACTTTAATTAAGTTATTATAAGTGAATTTGTTAATTGAATAAATAAGATTTAATCAAAGTTATGAAAGGGTAAAATGAGAAACAAATTTATTCGGTATTCTAACTTAGCCTCAATTCTAAGAATTTCCAATTCTTTAAAAAACAAATTAACTTTGACTAAATCCTGCCCTGATATCGGGGTACATTATAGTGATATGCATTTACGGGTCATGATAATGCCATTATTAGCCAAATAGTTTTATTCCAAATTAATAATTGCATTCAATGATTCTGAGAATCTTGTTGCTTTTCTTCAGCTTTTAATGGTGTATTCATCCAAAATCTTCCTGAATTGTCAGAGTTGGAAATACAGTTTTGTTCAAGGGGCGCAGACTGTATAAAACAATTATTCTGAAATTCCAGTGGTTTATTATATTCCTGTACAAAAAGTTCCCTGAACTGACGAAATTCAAGATCTCTTCGTTTGTTAAGGATATTGCCATTAATGTCCTTCATGTTTTTATAAATTAAATGACAGGAATCAAGTTCCTTGTTCTTGAATTTGTCATCTCTTACAGTTATGTACAAGGTGTCGCCGCCAACTTGAACCCTGTTGATCTTCGCTTTTCTTTTACCGATAGTCATGTCGTAATTTTCCATTCTGCTTCCCGAAACAGGATCGATCTTCCTGTTGAAAAAAGATAAAATTGTCATATCAGGGTGACGACCAGCATATGGGCCACCGGCTTGCTCCCATTCTGTTTTCAAAACTTTAAAGAAATTTCTGTCACTCGCATCAGGTATAGTGAATGAATTATTGAAAGATATGTATTTAAGACACATTTTGGAATTAACTGCCGG
>Ga0224521_1000445_pt1 | contig 12366 bp, 8 predicted proteins | sample CFST0metaG_FD_182731 | JGI IMG/M metagenome (GOLD analysis project Ga0224521, IMG submission 182731) | Peat soil microbial communities from Stordalen Mire, Sweden - C.F.S.T0 | ecosystem: Environmental > Terrestrial > Soil > Wetlands > Peat | place: Sweden: Norrbotten County, Stordalen Mire... | reverse complement strand
GGGGAGGATGGGAGGGGCTGATATGAAAATACTAGTTTTTGATAATTACGACTCGTTTACCTACAACCTGGTACACGCAGTTAAGAAGTTGGGATATACCGATGTGGAAGTGCATCGCAACGACCAGATAGCATTGGAAGATATTACACGATTTGATAAAATCATTCTTTCGCCGGGACCGGGCGTTCCATCAGAATCGGGTATTTTGCTTGATGTGATTCGGACTTACGCGCCTACAAAACCAATTTTGGGAGTTTGTCTGGGTGAACAAGCCATTGCCGAAGCATTTGGCGGAACATTAATCAATCTTACCGAAGTGCATCACGGGGTTAGTTCCATGGTGGATGTATTGGCAGAAGATGTGTTATTTAAAGGCTTAGGAAAGAAACTTGAAGTGGGACGTTATCATTCGTGGGCAGCTGAAAGGTCAACTTTGCCCGAATGTCTGACTATTACAGCGGTTGACGAAGAAGGAATGATAATGGCATTGGCACACAAAACCTACGATGTACGTGGCGTTCAGTTTCATCCGGAATCTGTTTTGACTCCAGATGGTGAACAAATGCTGAAAAACTGGTTGGAAGCTTAGTCAATTAGTTAACTGATTAGTTGGTTTAATAGAATAAAAAGTATTATATAAGGTTCTCAGCAAGTGCTTGCCTCTTACTGCTTACCTCTTACCTCTGAATTTATGAAACAAATACTTAATCAATTATTTAATCACCAGTCGCTGACGCGCGATGAAGCTGCCGAGGTAATGGCTAATATGGCTGGCGGAAAATACAACGAATCACAGATTGCTGCGTTTATTTCGGTTTATCTGATGCGGAGTATTGAACTGGAAGAAGTTATAGGCTTTCGGGATGCGTTGCTGAACACGGCTGTGCAGATAGATTTGTCGGAGTTCGATCCGTTGGATATTGTTGGAACGGGTGGTGATGGCAAAAATACGTTCAATATTTCTACTTGCAGTAGTTTTGCAGTAGCGGGTGCCGGTTACAAAGTGGCTAAACATGGTAACTACGGTGCTACTTCTGTGAGCGGTTCGTCGAACGTACTGGAGCATTTCGGTGCGAAATTTACCACCGATACCGACATTATCAAACGTTCGTTGGACGAATCGGGTTTTGCTTATTTGCACGCTCCTTTCTGTAATCCTGCTATGAAAAATGTAGCTCCAGTACGTAAAAGCCTTGGGGTTCGTACATTTTTCAATGTGCTTGGACCGCTAATTAGCCCGGCTCGTCCCAATTATCAATGTTTGGGTGTCTATGATTTGAAAATGATGCGCCTTTATAATTATATTTACCAAAATTTAGGTTGCCAGTATTCTGTGGTTCATTCGTTGGATGGTTATGATGAAATCTCCCTGACAGATACCTGTAAAGTGTCCAATAACCTGGGTGAATTTGTTTATACGCCCGAGCAACTTGGATTCAGAAAGTTAAAGCAGGAAGAACTCTGGGGTGGAAGTACGGTAGACGAAGCTGCTCAGATATTTATGAATATATTGGACAATAAAGCCACTGAAGCTCAAAAAAATGCTGTAATTATCAATACGGCCTTTGCTATTCAAACGCGTAGTTCCTACAAACCACTCGAACAATGCAAAGCTGAAGCGACTGAATCGCTCGAAAGCGGACATGCAAAAAAGGCGTTTGAGAAGTTTGTGGAGATATATAAATAATTGCTGCCACGAAGTGGCTGAATGTGAATAACCGTGGGTGAAACCCACGGAGTGTGAAGTAGGAACAAAGCAACCACGAAGTGGTTGAATAACACGTAAGATAATTCAACCCCTCTGGGGTTGGATCAGTAATTTAGCAGTATCCGTGGGTTACACCCACGGTTATTCAAATTAAACCCTTGCAGGGTTTTGAATAACATTATGACAATATTAGATAAAATTATAGCTTCCAAAGCAGTCGAAGTTGCTTCGCGTAAACTTTCAACACCGATTTCTACATTGGAAAAAGCTCCGGCTTTCTCACGTAAATGCCTTTCGATGAAGCAAAGTTTGCTGAACTCTGAATCGGGAATCATTTCGGAGTTTAAACGTAAATCGCCATCACTGGGCTGGATTCATGAAGACGCAGATGTGATTGATGTAACAGCCGGTTATAGTGCGGCGGGTGCATCGGGAATTTCCATTCTGACCGATTTGGAATATTTTGGTGGAACGCCGATGGACTTGATGGCTGCCCGACAGTTTATCGCTTGCCCGGTGTTGCGAAAAGACTTTGTGATTGATGAATATCAGCTTTACGAAGCTAAAGCAATGGGTGCTGATGTAATTTTGCTTATTGCTGCGGCTTTAACAGTGGAACAAACGGTGGAACTTGCCCGTAAGGCTCATGAACTGGGACTGGAAGTGTTGCTCGAAGTGCATAACGCGGAAGAAATTGGTCATGCCAACGACTTTGTGGATATGTTGGGTGTGAACAACCGTAACCTGAAAACCTTTGAACAAAGCATACAGACGTCGTTTGATTTGGCTGCATTGATTCCCGACAAATTTGTGAAAGTAAGCGAAAGCGGCATTTCAAAAGTGGAAACCGTAAAAGAATTGCGTAAAGTGGGTTACAAAGGCTTTCTGATGGGTGAGAACTTTATGAAAGAAGATAATCCGGCAGAAGCATTGGTTGAGTTTATAAAAGAATTAAAGAACCCCTAACCCCTAAAGGGGAACAAGAAATATTACAACTTATTGTTGAAAACATGATTATGGACAATGTAGAAAATTCACTAAACAAAAGTAACTTTAGTTCCCCTTTAGGGGTTAGGGGTTGTTTTGTGAAAATCTGTGGGATGAAATTCCCCGAGAATATCGCTGCGGTGGCTGCATTGAAGCCGGATTTTATGGGTTTCATTTTTTACCCCAAATCACCACGCTATGCAGAACCTCTGGATATTGATGCTTTAAATGCGTTGCCATCAACCATCAAAAAGATAGGTGTGTTTGTAAACGAAAATCTGGAGAATATCCTCACCATTGCTTACAAGTACAAGTTGGATGGATTGCAACTTCACGGCACGGAATTGGTGGATATGTGTACAGAACTCAAAAGGCTCGGGTATATTGTTATCAAAGCCTTTCCGATTGCCGAAGCGTATAATTTCAAAGTAACAAAAGATTACGAAGGTGCCTGTGATTATTTCCTTTTCGACACTCAAACGGATGCTTATGGCGGCTCGGGAGTGAAGTTTAACTGGGCAATGCTGGAAGAGTACAAAGGGCAAACGCCATTCTTACTAAGTGGAGGCATTGCAGCCGATGATGCGGAAGCCATTTTGAAAATTGAGCATCCCAGGTTCGCCGGAATAGACTTGAACAGTAAGTTCGAGGTAAAACCAGGACTGAAAAATGTGGAAATGTTGAGAGTTTTTTTGAAAGAAATAAGAAAATAAAAAATACCACGGAGTGGTTAAATGTGAATAACCCCCAATGCAATTGGGGGGATGAGTAAGACCTCAGAGGAATCAGCCCCGAAGGTGGCTGAATATAAGAATATTTAGTTGAACCCTTGTCGGGTTCAGATATTTATTGTGCCGATTTATCCCCCAATTTCATTGGGGGTTATTCAAATTGAATCCTTGCAGGATTCTAAAACTAATAATAATGAATAGAATCAATCAATTATTCGAACAGAAATCCGAGAATATTCTCTCGGTGTATTTTACAGCAGGATTTCCAAAATTAGAAGATACCCTGCCAACGCTAAAATGTTTGCAAGCAAACGGGGTAGACTTAGTAGAAATCGGTGTGCCGTTCTCTGATCCTATGGCCGACGGTTTGGTGATTCAAAATAGCAGTCATGCGGCTTTACAGAACGGCATGAGTATACGTAAACTCTTTGACCAGCTTACAGGCGTGCGAGCCAATATTCATATTCCGCTCATTATGATGGGTTATCTGAATCCGATTATTCAATTTGGATTCGAAGCGTTTTGTAAAGAATGTCATCGGGTAGGAGTGGATGGTATGATTGTTCCGGATCTTCCAATGGCTGATTTTTTAGCTGAATACAAAGAAATTGCTAGTCGTTACGAACTGGAATTTATTTTCCTTATTACGCCAGAAACATCGGAAGAACGTATTCGCGAAATCGACAGTCATACCAACGGATTTATCTACATGGTTTCGTCGGCGGCTGTAACGGGAACTCAAAACTCATTTGATAACAAGGTAGAATACTTCAACCGTATTAATTCCATGAACCTGAAAAATCCACGATTAATAGGTTTTGGTATTTCCAATAAATCTACCCGCGATATGGTGAACCGCTATTCCTCGGGAGCCATTATTGGTAGTGCTTTTATCAAAGCCTTGCAAGAAACCAATGATGTCGAAAAAGGGGTGAAGTTGTTATTGGAGAAATTGGAATAATGAATCGTTACAAAGATAGTCACAAGCTATCTTTGTAACGATTTATCAGTGGACAATACATTTTAAAACCTTGTATTTATTCGCCTCGTCGGATATGCGAATCATATATACACCTTGTTTCAATATAGTTGTGTAGTTGTCCTGGGCTTGTTCAGACTTAATTATGCGGCCGGTAATATCTATTATCTGAATTGTTGCATTGCCCGAAAGCCCTTCGAGATGGATGTTGCACTCACTATTCCACAAATGTAATTTTGACTCTTCGGGTTCATTTACGGCGCTGGGAATGTATCCTAATTTTTTATCCATCCATATCAGGCGATTCTTTACAAAATTTCTAACGTTCGCAACTTCCGCACTGTAGGTATATAACACTTGAGGATTCATATGAACTTGAGTGCCTAAAATATCCCAACGCATGAAGTTGAGTTTTTGAGATTGATCCAATAATGCTGCATTGTCATCAATTACTTGTAAAAGTGAGCCTTCGTTTATTATTGCCCTGTTACGATAACTGGCATAAATATTTTTTAGTTGGGCTAATATGGCCTGATCGGAAAAAATGCGATTGACAATTTCGCGTACTCCGGTTGCTGCGCTACCTGTTGTTGAGTAGATCCACTCTGAGTTGTTGTTGATAGGGTAAGTTCTGTAATCATTTTCGTAGGCAATGTCAAAATCCCACGAAGGTCCAAAATAAAATTTATCTTCGTTACGTTTTTTGTACATGTATGTGCTCCAGTAAGTATCAGTATTTCCGCTCATTTCGCCTACCAGAAAGTGACGAAGAAAAGTTTCTGTGTCGATGTATTTTCTGAATCCATCAGTAACATCTGTATAATTTGCAGCAAACAAAGCAGCTTCCATTTTCTCGAAATGTGATTTTATAAATGCACTTTGTGCAGGAACTATCTCGTCATCTTTTGGGTTGTGGATAGTAACAGGAACACTTTCCAGTATCGATGTGAACCATGATATTTCCTGATAGGCATAAGCATCCATTTCTATTAAATATCCTCCACCAAGGTTAGGAAGTGTGATATCGGTGGTTTTTAGCTTTTCAACATCTACACGACCTGTAGCTACTTCCACTTGGTCGGATAATTGGTAATTCCCTTTATATTCTCCATTTAAGAACACATCAACAGACCTGGCAGCAGGCGTGTAAGGCATTTCAAGTTTTTTACTAAGGTCATCAGCCAGTAAATTTCGCATTAATGTTTTGTCTCCGTAATTATTGATTAATGTCCATGTTTTCTCTTTAGCTTGTAGCCCCAATAAACTTACTTTGTTGTAAAGTTTTAATTTATATGGTTTTTTAGGAAAATTCCAGCTGGCATTTCCACGCCCTTTGATGTCCAGACTATCGGTGTATATTTTAGTTCCATTATCAGAGATGATTGAAACAATTCCTTTTATATATAGATCCTTGTTTACAATATCCTGAGCATTAGTTGTATGAATAATAACGGTAGGCAAATTTGTAGTTTGCGGAATATTGGAATTGTCGCCTACAGCTTTGTATCCATGAAACTCAATTTCGGCTACATTGCAATTTGCGTTGGAAGGTCCGACATAACGAACATACCGGTACCCTTTGGAACATGTAATTGGTTGGAAAGTCAGGCTGTTTTGCGATGGAGTCTGATTGATTAGATACAATGGGATGGCATCTCCAAAGTCCGGATTATTGGCTCCTTCGAAAACACCGAGTAACATTGCTTGTGCCTGTCCGGGTCGTGGACAAAAAGCTACTTTTGTTATAACGCAAGGTTCGCCTAAATCTAAGCCAACCCAGCCTCCACTAGGGCTGCAAGTGGCAAATGTGTTGGTTAGATCACCATCAAAAACATTGGCAACTGTATTTACCGTTGCTGAACAGGTGGATGTAGAGTAATCGAAATAGCTTGTTGTTCCAATTATGGATCCACTAAGTTTGGATGGTGTGTTTTGAGCTGAGAGTTGAGATATCCCGAAAATAAATAAGAAAAGAGTAATTGGTTTATTCATACTTTCTCTATTTTGTGATTTGTATTAGGATTCAAAATTTTGAATTGGACAAAGATACAAAATGAGTGTATTGTGAATGCATTTTTACAGTATAAATACTCATCTTTCTAAATTTATTTTAAAAATAACATTTTAATTACATGACTAATTTCATTTTCACACATAAAAAAGCCGGACTCTTACGAATCCGGCTTTTTTTTAATAATCTGATCACTGTTAACTGATCATTGCTGACTTGTTATAGTGTTTTTCTTACTTCAGTTTCTTCATAACTTTCAACCATATCACCTACACGTATATCCTGGTAGTTTTTGATGTTCAAACCACATTCATAGTTAGTACCCACTTCTTTTACATCGTCTTTGAAACGTTTCAGTGAATCCAGTTCGCCGGTGTAAACTACGATGCCATCGCGAATGATACGAATTTTGTTAGAACGTTTGATTTTTCCTTCACGAACCAAACAACCTGCCACTGTACCCACTTTCGTGATTTTGAATACTTCAATAATTTCAACTGTAGCGGTAATTTCTTCTTTAATTTCAGGAGAAAGCATACCTTCCATAGCCGATTTGATTTCTTCAATCGCGTCGTAAATAATGGAGTATAAGCGAATGTCGATTTCTTCTTTTTCGGCCATCTTACGTGCCGATGTGGTAGGGCGTACCTGGAATCCACAAATAATAGCATTAGAAGCAGCTGCCAATAAGATATCCGATTCGGAAATGGCACCTACCGCTTTGTGAATAACATTTACCTGAATATTCTCGGTAGAAAGGTTCAGCAACGAATCGGCCAATGCTTCTACCGAACCATCCACGTCTCCTTTTACAATAATATTCAGTTCCTTGAAATCGCCCAGTGCAATACGGCGACCTAATTCGTCGAGCGTAAAGTGTTTTTTTGTACGTATGCTTTGTTCGCGTTGTAATTGTTCACGTTTGTTGGCAATTTCGCGTGCTTCGTGCTCGGAATTCATTACATTAAAATTATCACCAGCTTGCGGAGCGCCGTTCAATCCAAGAATCAATGCCGGTTCTCCCGGTAGTACCTGCGTGATGCGTTGATTACGTTCGTTGAACATAGCCTTAATCTTACCATGGCTTATACCGGCCAATACTACATCGCCCACGCTTAATGTACCATTATGAACCAATACGGTAGACACGTAACCGCGTCCTTTGTCCAGTGTCGATTCAATAACTGAACCTGTAGCGCGTTTATTTGGGTTGGCTTTTAGTTCGAGCAATTCGGCTTCGAGCAATACTTTTTCAAGCAGCTCGGGTACTCCGTCACCTTTCTTGGCCGAGATATCCTGCGATTGGTATTTACCACCCCAGTCTTCAACCAAATAATTCATTTGAGCCAGCGTTTCCTTTATTTTTTCAGGATTTGCTCCCGGTTTATCCACCTTGTTGATAGCAAATATCATTGGAACATTGGCGGCAGCAGCGTGATTAATTGCTTCAATGGTTTGAGGCATCACGTTATCGTCGGCAGCTACAATGATAATAGCAATATCTGTTACTTTGGCACCACGGGCACGCATGGCAGTAAATGCTTCGTGACCTGGAGTATCAAGGAAAGTGATACGTTGACCGTTCTCGAGCTTAACATTGTAAGCTCCGATATGTTGTGTAATACCTCCGGCTTCACCGGCAATTACATTTGTTTTACGTATGTGGTCAAGCAATGAAGTTTTACCATGGTCAACGTGTCCCATAACGGTTACAATCGGAGCGCGTGGTAACAAATCTTCTTCGTTATCTACTTCCTCTTCACCAATAGCTTCAATTACGTCGGCACTTACATATTCAGTTGTAAAACCAAATTCCTCAGCTACGATATTGATTGTTTCAGCATCCAAACGTTGGTTGATAGAAACCATCAAGCCAATATTCATACAAGTAGCAATAACCTGATTCACTGTAACGTCCATCATTACTGCCAATTCGCTTGCAGTTACAAATTCGGTCAGTTTAATTACGCTTTCTTCATCGCGTTCACGTTGTGCTTGTTCTTGCTGACGAACACTGTTGCTGTCGCGTTTGTCACGACGATATTTTGAACCTTTCCCTTTTTTGTTTGCACCGGAAAGGCGAGCTAATGTTTCTTTAATTTGTTTTTGTACATCTTCCTCGTTTACAACTGTTTTAATCGTCTTTTTCAAACGATCTTTATTTGCTGCCGGTCTTGCCACACCATTTCCACCTGTAGTTCCGGGGGTGACTTTTTTAGGATGTGCAAATCCCTGGGTTGGTCCGTTTGGTTGAGGTACTTTAGTAATATCAACTTTTTGATTAGAGAAACGCTCGCGTTTTTTCTTTGGATGTGCCGATGCAGGATCAGCAGCAACTTCAGCAGCTGTACGCAAAATCTTTTTCTCGCCTACAACAAGTGGTTTCTTACTGTCAACTTTAAGTTTATCTTCGCGTTCTCTGCGTTTTTGTTCTTTTGTTTTTGGCTTTGGACGTGTGCTTTGGTTTAAAAGTTCCAAATCAATTGTTCCAATAACCACCGGAGCTACATCGATAGTTGGTCGGGCTAAAGAAAATATCTCATCTTCTTCGTGATCATTATCTTTAGTTTCCGCGTTTAACTCAACTGTCTCAACAGGTTCAACAATCTCTGTTTCTTCTTTAATCTCAAATTTCTTGATTGGCTTTACAAGCTTAGCTTTTGGCTCTGAAGGTGTTTTCGGTTCTTCGCTAACAATCTTCGGTTCTTTTTTCTCTTCTTCTAAAGGTTTAATCGGAGCAGGTTCTGTTTCAACCTTTGGTTGCGGTTTAGGTTCTGAAACCGGTACTTCAACTTCTTTTTTTGCTTCAACAATTACCGGTACCTCTATCTCTACAGTTTCAACCTTTATGACCTCTTCTTTTTGGATGATTTCTTTTACTTCAATAACCTTCTCTTCAATTACTGCCGGTTTTTCAGCCACAATTGGTTTCTCAACCACAGGTGCCTGTATTTTAACTTCAGGTTTCGGTTCCGAATGTTTGTCGTTTGCAGTCAAATCTATATGTCCAACAGATTTGAAATGCGGTAACTGATCTTCCGGAATTGTAACGTGAATAGTTTCTGCTGGCTTTTCTACATGTTTTGGCTGATTATAGCCTTCAATAGATACAGATGCAGCCTTCTCTTTGAGTTGGCGCTCCTGACTTAATCGCTCTGATTCTATCTTAAGAGCCATATCTTTATTAAATTCTTTTGCCAACAAAAGGTGCAAGTCATCAGACAATTTTAAATTGGGGTCGACGACAACTTTATGACCTTTTTTCGCCAAAAATTCAACGGCAGTGGTCATCCCAACGTTCAAATCTTTACAGGCTTTACTTAATCTTATGGACATATTCTATTATTACAGTTTTCTATTTTTTTAAGTCTTCGGACTTGTCATCCGATCTAAAGTTCAGCATAAGTATTAATGCCAAACATGCTATGAATTTAGGCTTCACTTTCCTCTTCGAATTCTGCTGCTAAAATAGCCAGCACTTCGTCAATAGTTTCTTCTTCAAGGTCGGTACGGCGAACTAAATCCAAACGGGGTATAGCCAAGACACTTTTAGCAGTATCGCATCCGATTGCTTTCAAAGCATCGATAACCCATTGATCTATTTCATCGCTGAATTCATCTAAGTAGATATCTTCAGTTTCGGCATTTTCATCCATCTCGCGGAATACGTCGAGAGTGTAGCCAGAAAGCATTCCTGCTAATTTAATGTTTAAACCACCTTTACCAATTGCTTGCGAAACTTCTTCCGGTTTCAGATAGATTTCAGCTTTTTTCTCAACTTCGTTCAACCGAATTGAAGAGATTTTAGCAGGGCTCAAAGCACGTGAAATAAATAAATTCACGTTGTTTGTATAGTTTATCACGTCGATATTCTCGTTGCGTAATTCACGAACAATACCATGAATACGAGATCCTTTAACACCAACACATGCTCCAACCGGATCAATGCGGTCATCGTAAGATTCTACCGCAACTTTAGCACGTTCACCCGGAATACGGGCAATTTTTTTGATTGTAATCAGACCTTCATGAATTTCAGGTACTTCCAGTTCGAAAAGCCTTTCCAAAAATACCGGTGAAATACGTGAAAGAATAATTTTCGGGTTATTGTTTTTGTTCTCAACCATGGCAACTACTGCTCGAACGGTGTCGCCCTTGCGGTAAAAGTCAGTTGGAATTTGTTCAGTCTTTGGTAAATAAAGTTCATTGCCTTCATCATCAATAAGCAACATCTCTTTTTTCCATATCTGATATAGTTCAGCACTTACAATCTGACCCACTTTTTCGCTGTATTTGCTGAAAACGTTGTCTTTTTGCAGTTCTAGTATTTTCGATGAGAGTGTTTGACGAAGGGTTAGAATTGCACGACGTCCAAAGCTCAAAAAGTCTACAGTATCAGTAACATCTTCATCTATTTCGTAATCTTCATCAATCTTCTTTGCTTCTGTTAGGGAAATCTGAAGGTTAGGATCTTCCAGGTCAGCGTCAGCCACCACGGTACGATTACGATAAATTTCAAAGTCACCTTTATCAGGGTTGATAATCACATCATAATTTTCGTCGGTTCCAAACAGTTTCGAAATAACATTACGGAATGATTCTTCCATTACACTGATTAATGTACTTCTGTCGATGCTTTTTAGCTCTTTAAACTCCGAAAAAGTATCAATTAAGCTAATAGTTTCTTTTTTGCTCATGGCTTATTTGAATCTAATAATATATTTTGTGTTTTTAATATCTTCGTAAGAGAATGTAATATCCTCTATCACCGTTGTTTTTCGTTTTGCACCCTCCAGTTTTTCGACCTTTTCAACTTGCAAAACAAACTGGTTTTCATTTACTTCAGTTAGAATTCCAATCGTTTTCTTACCATCTTTAGTCAATGTTTCAACCTCATTTCCAATGTTCTTTTCGTATTGCTTTACGACTTTGAAAGGCTCGGTAAGCCCTGCTGAACTTACTTCAAGTTCAAAATCTTCCACTTCACGGTCAAATTGTGATTCAATATGGCGGTTTAGCTCGGCGCAAAATTCAAGAGAAACGCCATCAAACGAATCAATTTCCACTGAAATTCGGTTATCAGGAGTGACTTTTATATCTACCAGATAATAATTTGTGTCAATCAAATAATTTTCAACTATCTGACTTATAGTGCTTTTTAAAATCATGTCTGTATTATATTAACAAACGAGGGGACTGTTGTCCCCTCCTCCGTATCCTATTTCGCTTGCAAAAGTACAAAATAATTCTTTATAATACAAAGATTTAATACAAAAAATTGATTTCAAATTATTTATCTTCTTTGTTATTGTCTTTATAGTCTGAATTTTGTAAAATTATAAATCGCACTTTGAAAATTATTTGCGACTTAAAGTTATCTTTGTAATCTCAAATTAATTCCCATAATCTTATCACCATGTATAAAATTTTATCAATAAATCCGGGTTCTACATCCACTAAATTTGCTGTTTATGAAGACGAAAAATTAGTTTGTTTACACACTATTCGTCATACGGCAGAGGAGTTGAGAATTTATCCCAACTTGTTTGACCAATATGAATTTCGTAAGAATTTAATGTTGGATTATTTGAAGAAAGATGATATTGATTTGTCCGATTTATCAGCGGTTGTTGGGCGTGGAGGGTTAGTAAGACCTCTTGAATCGGGTGTATATAAAGTCAATGATAAGCTTATTGTTGACCTGAAATCGTCACTGGGCGGTGAGCATGCCAGTAATTTAGGTGGAGTTTTAGCCAGAGAAATTGCCGATGGTATTCCGAATTGTCAGGCTTTTATTGCTGACCCCATTGTTGTGGATGAAATGCAGGATGTGGCACGGATTAGTGGGTTGCCATTGTTCCCGCGTCGCTCAACCTTTCATGCTCTTAATCATAAAGCGATTGCCCGAAAATATGCAGCAGCAACAGGAACTACGTATGAAGAGCTGAAT
>Ga0224521_1000444_pt1 | contig 12372 bp, 5 predicted proteins | sample CFST0metaG_FD_182731 | JGI IMG/M metagenome (GOLD analysis project Ga0224521, IMG submission 182731) | Peat soil microbial communities from Stordalen Mire, Sweden - C.F.S.T0 | ecosystem: Environmental > Terrestrial > Soil > Wetlands > Peat | place: Sweden: Norrbotten County, Stordalen Mire... | reverse complement strand
CTGATGTCCGGGGAAGCGTATAAACAATCGGCGCGCATCAGCGCGGTCAAAGGCCCGTTCGAAGGGTTCGAGGTCAATCGCAATACTATGTTGACTGTAATGGCAAAGCACGGCGAGCAGGCGGAGCGAATCGAAAAAATGATGGTTCCGGATGAATTGTATGCGGCACAAGTGCAATCGTGGAAAGATGTCGTTGAACTCGGCGGTCGATACGGCATCCGCAATGCACAGGCAACGGTGCTCGCTCCGACAGGAACTATCGGATTTATGATGGATTGCGATACGACCGGAGTGGAGCCGGATATTGCCTTAGTCAAATATAAGAAACTCAGCGGCGGCGGTTTGATTAAAATTGTCAATCAAACTGTGCCGGAAGCGCTGCAGAAGCTCGGTTACGACAGCGAACAGATCGAACATATCATCGCCTTTGTCGACAAAAACGATACGATTGAAGGTGCACCGCATTTGAAGGAAGAACATTTATCTGTGTTCGATTGCGCCTTTAAGCCGGCAAATGGCAAACGTTCCATTCATTATATGGGTCACATCAAGATGATGTCGGCAACACAGCCGTTTCTTTCGGGAGCTATCTCGAAGACGGTCAATATGCCCACCGATGTGACGGCAAGCGATATTATGAATGCGTATACCGAAGCGTGGAAACTGGGACTCAAATCCATTGCAGTATACCGCGATGGATGCAAACGCACGCAGCCGTTGAGCACTTCGTTGTCGAAAGAAAAGCAGCAGGGGGCTGGATTGGTACGCCCGGCACGCCGGCATTTACCCGATGAACGGGAATCAATCACGCATAAATTCAGCATCGCCGGCCACGAAGGATATGTAACGGTCGGCATGTTCGAAGACCGCACGCCGGGAGAATTATTTATCACGATGTCGAAAGAAGGGTCGACGATTTCCGGCCTCATGGATTCTCTGGCGACATCTGTTTCGATTGCGCTCCAATACGGTGTACCGCTCAAAGTGCTGGTCGATAAGTTCAGCCATGCACGCTATGAGCCGAGCGGTTTTACGAATAATCCCGATATTCCGATTGCAAAGTCGGTAAGCGATTACATTTTCCGCTGGCTCGGCAAGAAGTTTCTCAAAGAAGACGAGCCGAATAAAGAAATGAGCGGAGTGCAGATCTCCGCCGATACGGCGAAGAAGCCGGCGGCGATTCTCAACGCAGCGGCGGCAAAAGCTGCTTCCGTACTGGAAAGAAATGAAAAGGTGGTCTTTCAGACGCAGTCCGATGCTCCCCCATGCCATGAATGCGGCAGCATTATGATTCGCAGCGGTTCCTGCTATAAGTGTCTCGAATGCGGCTCAACCTCAGGTTGTTCCTGAGGTTGGGACAACCCGCATTCTTTGCGGGACGGAATCAAACGAGGGGATGTTCTTGTAGTTCAAGAACATTTTAAGGATTTATTCTTTGTCGGAACAGAAAAATTAGGCAAATAAAGAGTTATACAAAAGGCCGGTGGTGGAAGCATCGCCGGCCTTTTCGTGTTAAAAAGAACCCATCCCTTTCAATGTGATCGGTTCCTTTTCAGTCTTCGGAGTTGGTCAGTGAATTATCGCTGACCTCAGGAGAAGGAGTATAATTCGGGTATAATACGGACGCACAATCCGGACAGATGCCATGCGAAAACTGTACGGTTGAATGTTCTTGAAGATACCCTTCGAGTTGATCCCAGTAGCCTTTGTCGTCGCGGATCTTTTTACAATTCGAACAAATAGGAATTAATCCGCTGAGAGTTTTGATGTTTGCCATTGCCTCACGAATCCCTTCCTGCAATTCTTTTTCTTTGCGTAAAAGCTGCCAGACCCGAAGGCGATAAATGCCGAAGAGCGCTCCTGCAGCACAGAGAAGACAAAGCGCCGTAAACCAGTAGGTCTGGTAAAAACGGGGAAGGAGGCCGAATCCAATCCGAGTACCGGCCTCGTTCCAGAGTCCGTCGTTGTTGCAGGCCATAACCCGGAACCGGTATTTTCCAGGCGGCAGGTTCGTATAATATGCGACTCGCCGGGTTCCTGCATCGACCCATTCATAATCATATCCTTCCAGCAAATATTTGAACTTGACCCGTTCAGGAACAAGAAAACTCAATGCCGTGTAATGGAATTCCACTCTTTCAGTGCCGGGCCGTAAGTCGAAATAATTTTCATTTGAAATCTCGCGTTGATCGGCAATAATTTTTTCGATCAGAACCGGCGGCGGCAGCTTATTGGTTTTAATATTGTCAGGATCGATGGTGGATGCTCCCCGTTTTGTTGCAAACCAAATATGTCCATCTAGAGTTTTCCAGATACCGGGGGGCCAATTGCCGAAACATTCGTCGGTTTTCATGCCGTCTTCCGCCAGAAAAACTCTTGTAGAGATGGATGAAAGGTGACCCGACTCGAAATCTTCGATGTTCTTTCTTTTAATGTTGCCGATGCCTTGCGGACTGCTCAGCCAGAGATCGCCGTCGTTGTCGCTGAGCGCGGCAAAAATATCATCGGAAAACAAACCAAGCTTGGAAGTATATGCAATAAATTTCCCATTTGTATAATGCGTAAGACCGCCCTGCGGAGAACTTATCCACAATCCTCCATGCCGGTCTTCGGAAATAAAACTGATCCAGTTGCCGGCCAATCCGTCCTTTGTTGTGTAACCTGTCAGATTACCGTTTTCAATTTTCACGAGGGAATCTGACGTCCCGACCCACAGCAATCCCTGATGCTGCGGATAAAAACAAACTACATATTCATTGGCTTGGTATAGACCGCCGTTCTTTAGAATATACGGGTTTAACCGGCCGTTATCGAACCGGAATATTCCGGTGTGATCAATGTAGATCAACAAACCTTTTTCATCTTCGGTGATTGCGGAAATCCATTTCTTCGGCAATCCGGAAAGCGTGTCATAGCTTTTAAGAATGTTGTTTTTGATGTGGAACAGAAAGCCGGTTTGCCCGATCCAGAGGCTGCCGTCTTTTGCGCAATAAGCAGGGCCTATAGGAATATTATATTTTGTAATGATGCCGTTTTTGATTTGAGTAATATTGCTGCCTTCAGTGCTGAGAAAGTACATCGTTCCGTCCGGTGCTTGTATGACGCTTGCAATATAATTGTTGGCAAGGCCGTCATAGGTGGTCCATGTTGTGACATTCGCGTTTTTGAATTGATTTAAGCCGTCTGATGTACAAATCCAAAGACTACCTTCATGGTCTTCTGTCATTGCTAAAACTTCGTTGTCGGTCAGACCGTCGGAATCCCGGTAGGTTGTCCAACGACCATTGCTCAAGCGGCTTAATCCTTTTTGTGCTCCCACCCAGATGTTGTCGTCTTTGTCCTGGCAGATGGCATTTACGTGATCGTCTGTCAGTCCGTCTTTCACCGTGAAATTTCGGAGTGATCCGTTTTTCCATCGACTCAATCCGCGTGCTGTTCCAATCCAGATATTCGATTGCCGGTCTATATAAATGGCTCCAATAAAATTATTTGGAAGCCCTTCCTTGGTAGTGACGTTGAAAATATTTTTGTGACTATCACCCGATAGAACGCGGATACCATCATGTGTGCCGATCCAGACATTGCCGGCGGAATCTTCCGCTATTGAGGTAATATAGTATGGCTTGTCGAAAATTTTAATGAATTGATTATGATCAAAAAGAAAAAGGCCGATCGATGTCCCGATAAGAAGCTGTTTGGTACGGGTTTCAAGGATTTCGTTGATGTTCGTATCAAAAAACCCTTCGTTATTACCGTATCGTTTGATAACGCCGTTTTTCAATTGTCTCAAACCGTCAAATCCTGTGCCGATCCAAAGACTTCCATCTGATGTCTCGATAAGCGAGGAAATTATTTCATAACCGTTTGTAGTTCCGACGTCTATATTTACCTTGCTAAACGATACTCCATCGAATCGAAACAGCCCGGCAGAAGTTCCCAGCCAGAGATAACCGTCATGCGATTGCAGGACACGATTGACGGCGTTTGCCGGCAGACCGTCGTGCCGCAGCCATGTGTTATGCCCGTACTGATTAATGGATTTCGCAGGATCAAGTGCATAGAGCGGAAGAGAAAAAAGAAGAAAAAGAATCGTAATGATTTTTACTCTGAACGATTGTTTATTTATCATATCAATGAAGCGATTCATAGATGAAGCACTGCCTCGCAGCGTTTAGATGGGGAATTCCGTAAAATTGTATTTCTTTTATTGTTATAATTTTCCATTTCTTCATTCCCCGTCTCTTAACAATCTAAGCTTGCTCCGAAGGAGAAGCAAGAGAAATTAAAAAACATAATGATTCTGGAAAGAAATCAACCGTTTTTAATTTATTTATCATGTAAAAGTATTAGAAATCGTGATATCTATTATGGAGAACCGATTTTATTGAAATAAACATGTTTATTCGATTTTCAAAAGTATTACCGATCTATGTCTGTCAGGTAGAACACTATAAAATAATGCAATTTCTATGCCAAAACAAAATGTTGCACTATTGATGCGGGACTGCTCTTTCCGTCAAATATGCGGATTCAAATTTACAAGCCTGTTTTATCATCGTATACAGTGGGAAAATTCTTCGGTTGATTCTCTTCTAAAATAGGTGAATATTCATGCGTATGGAAAAGGAGCATTGGAAATCATGGTGTCTTGCGGTTCGTCCGAAAACGCTGCCTCTTTCAATGTCGAGCACTATACTCGGAAGTTTCCTTGCCGGGGCGGAAGGCAAATTCCACCTGGATGTTTTTATCCTTGCGTCCATTACAACGATTCTGCTTCAGGTCCTGTCCAATTTGGCGAACGACTACGGTGATTTTGTCAACGGAACGGATGGTGCCGGGCGCATCGGGCCGAAACGGATGGTGCAATCGGGATCTATTACTCCGCGGCAAATGATCGGAGCCATTATTGCAGTCGTTGTTGCTGTACTGATTTCCGGAATTGCACTTATCCGGGTAGGGACAGCAGGGATGCCTCTCGATTTTTCCGCTCTGTTTTTTATTCTTGGACTCCTCTGCGTCATGGCGGCATTGAAATATACGATAGGGAAGAACCCGTACGGATATAGAAGTCTCGGCGATATTTCCGTTTTTATTTTCTTTGGACTGGTCGGTGCGATCGGGACGTTTTTTCTGCATACGCATGAATTTAGATTCGATGTGTTCCTTCCGGCAGCTTCCATTGGATTTCTCAGCACGGGCGTTCTCAATTTGAACAATATGCGCGACTGCCGCAGCGATGAAAAAGCGATGAAGCGGACAGTGGCTCTTGTTCTGGGGAATTCACTTGCAAAGATCTATCATGCAATTCTCATCCTCAGCGCCGTAGCGGCCGGATTATTGTATACGCTTCTCAATTTCAAATCCGTCTTTCAATTTCTCTTTATTTTGCCGCTGCCTTTTCTGTATCTTAACGTCCGGGCAGTTCTTCTGCATCGGAAGCCTGCGGAACTGAATGTGGAATTACAGAAACTTTCTTTCTCGACGATTCTTTTTGCATTATGTTTCGGACTCGGACTGGTCATCGGTTGACCACCCATGAGAACATCTCGATCTTACTGCCGTCATAAAATAAAAACGAAGAGCCTGAACAAAGCTCTTTGTCGGGCGCGTGAAGTTTCCGAAGAAAAACACGGCAGATTCACTTATAAAAATTCTTCTGATGGAAGAAGAAGCGGTCGGTTGAATAAGCAAGAGATCGGATTGAAATAAAAAGACTATCCGGTAAACTTGTGCCGTGAAAAGAATGCGCTGCATTATGCGGGAAGAAACCATACTTATGGTTCAACTGTTCATTCTCATGTATAGAAAGATTGTCACTTGAAACTCTTTACTTCTCATATGAAGATGGCGGATGTCGTTCACGGCAATTATCTCCTGATGCCGGTGATCGACCGTTTCGGCATTCCTTTGGGCTTTGGTGAAAAATCCGTACAAATGATATGCCGGAAGCATAATATAGACGTCGATTTTTTTTTAACAATCATTAATGCATATACCAACGAACAGTATTTCCCTGAAAAGAAACTCCAAGCGTTCAATGTGCTGATGATTATCGATTATCTGAAGAAAACGCACTTCTATTACATTCATACTCAAGTGCCGCTTATTGAAAAACTGCTCACGGGTATGCTGCGTCGTCGTCCTTCTGATTCTCATAAATTAAGGCTTATCAAACGATTCTTCCTGGAATACAAACGCGAATTATTCAATCATTTGGATCGAGAAGAAACAACAACCTTTCCTTATGTGAAAACCGTTTACCGGCTTTTCCATAATTCCCATGCATCGGCGCGGGAGAAGCGCGCACTCTCGAAATATTCCATGCATGTCTATGAAGAAGAGCATACCGACGTTGATGAAAAACTCTATGATCTGAAAAATATCCTTATCAAGTATGTGCGCGGTGATTCGATGAATGCGGTGTATCAGGAAGTGATTTTTGAATTGTTCCGCTTAGAAAAAGATATTCAGGATCATACACGCATCGAAAATAATATTTTGCTGCCGCTTGTGGAAGAGATGGAGGACGCATTATTTTATCCATTAGAGCATTCTCGGCGTACTGCAGGCAAAAACGCTCTTACGGGACCGGAAAAAGAATCGTCTCCTCAAACAGAAATATATAAAAGAGAGCCGGCACAGGAAATCTATAGAATACCTCAAAGAATACGGAAATTAGAGGGACTTACATCTCGCGAACTTCAAGTTCTTCAATTAGTTGCCTGCGGCTCGATCAATAAACAAATTGCCGATAAACTTTCTATCAGTCTCCATACGGTTATTTCGCATAGAAAAAATATCACGCGCAAACTGCAAATTAAAACTGTCGCAGGACTAACGATCTTTGCTTTACTCAATGGATTGATTTCGTCAAATGATATCAGTTAGGTTTGTCCTCTCTGTGAAGAACGACGGCGTCAATGTATTTATTCCTTCTTTGTCTCAACGCTGAGAACGAACATCCCCATAAATAGGGATTGTTTGGCCTTTTCTCTTTCCTTATTATATCTCATGTTCAGTTGAAAACGGAAAATGACGGAACGGACGATGGATAATTCAACAAGAAAAAAAGAAACACGCCTTTCGGATGTTCCATTGGGTATGCAGTGTATTATCCGGGACATTCATTCACACCCTGAAACCTGCCAGAGATTACGAGAGATAGGATTCAATAAACATACGAATATTCGTACTCTTGTCTTGAATTCCTCGCAATTTATTTGCGAGGTCAACAACACGCGGATCGGCATGCACAGGCGTATTGCAAACGAAATCATTATCGAATTCGCCGCGACACCCCTTCTCGATAAGAATGAATGAGTAACAGCCTTTCACAACATCCCTCTATAGCAATCATCGGCAACCCAAATTGCGGCAAGACGACAATTTTTAATGAACTTACAGGATTGCGTCAAAAGGTCGGCAACTATCCGGGCGTTACGGTTGAGAAAAAAGAAGGAACGATTTTATTCAACGACGGCAAGGAGGTCGCAGTTCTTGATTTACCCGGCACCTACAGCTTATCTGCAAATTCCCCCGATGAAAAGGTTGCAACCGACATTCTTTTAGGCAAGCTTGCCGGTGTTCATCGGCCCGAAGGCATTATTTGTATTGTCGATGCGAGCAACCTCGAACGCAGCCTTTATCTTGTTTCGCAAATTATCGATCAACGATATCCGATTCTTATTGTGCTGAATATGGTGGACATAGCCGAGCGCAATGGAATCCATGTCAAAAGTGAAGTCCTGGCTAAAACTCTTGGTGTGCGAGTTATCCCGACAATAGGCAGCAAACGCTCCGGCATTGCAGAGCTCAAAGCGGCAATCGTTAATGGGTTTTCAATTTCACCCGAGGCGCGGAAGTGGAAACTTCCTGAACCGGTTGGTGAGGAGCACGGGGAACTTATCAATCTGCTGCTTATACATAATCACACGAAAGAAGACGATGCCTTTCATGTGGCCGCGATGCTTCTTTCTTCGCCCCGTCCTCTCAAAGAATTCCAGGGAATAATTGCACAGCCCGTTCTGGATCGGGCGGCTCAAGATTATAACCGGCTTCGTGAACTTGGCTTTGATCGTCATTCCGTTTTTGTTGAGTCAAGGTACCGATGGATTAAAAAGATCTGCGGTGAAGCCGTTTCCTACGGCCCAAAGAAAACCGATTACACGGATAAGATCGATGCAATTGTGACGCATAAATTTTGGGGTTACGTTATCTTCTTTGTACTTATGACGCTGATGTTTCAGTCGATTTTTACATGGGCAACTATACCGATGGAAATGATCGGCAGCGGATTCTATTGGCTTGGCAGGCACGTTGGAACGATTATTCCGCAGGGAGATTTGCATGATCTCATTGTATTCGGCGCCCTCAACGGTGCAGGGGCAGTGGTCGTATTTCTTCCGCAAATTCTCCTGCTGTTTCTCTTCCTCGGTATTTTGGAAGACACCGGCTATATGGCGCGAGCCGCCTTTATCATGGATCGGCTGATGAATAAAGTTGGGCTGCATGGGAAATCCTTTATTCCTATTCTCAGTTCCTTTGCCTGTGCCATTCCCGGAATTATGGCGGCGCGTACAATAGGGAATCATCGGGACCGGCTTGTCACCATGCTTGTTGCACCATTAGCAAGCTGCAGCGCACGGCTGCCGGTGTATTCGCTCCTCATTGCTGCGTTTATTCCCGGCACACTTATTTTTGGCTTCTGGAATTTACAAGGCATCGTCATGGTCTCGATGTATCTGCTCGGTATCTTTACGGCACTGGTCATGGCATGGCTGTTTAAGAAGACGATTCTTAGGGGAAGAACACCGGACTTTATTCTGGAACTCCCGCCATACCGGCTTCCATCAATCAAGAGCCTCCTCCTGCAAATGTGGGAACGCGCTCTCTTATTTCTCAGACGAGCAGGCACGATCATCCTCGGCGCCTCTCTCGTTCTCTGGTTTCTTGCAACATATCCCAAAACAGACAGTGCTGCACCGTCGGAAAGACTTGCTCATAGTTTTGTTGGACAGGCAGGACATATCATCGAGCCGTTGATACGGCCGCTCGGATTCGATTGGAAAATCGGCATCGGCATATTAACTTCGTTGCTGCAGCGGGAAGTGTTTGTCAGCACTGTGAGCACAATTTACAATATCCAGGGCGGCAACGGCAATTCGGTATCGCTTCGAGCACAGATGCAAAAGGATGTCGATCCTTCCACAGGGCTGTCGAAGTTCAATGTTTTGACAGCCATTTGTGTTATGGTTTACTATGTTCTTGCTATGCAATGTATGTCGACGCTTGCGGTCATGCGGCGGGAAACCAACGGCTGGAAATGGCCGCTGTTTCAACTGGGATACATGACCACACTTGCTTATGCCGTAACATTTGCGGTGTATCGTATAGGATCATTGTTCTTGTAAAGAAATATGGACGGACAGCAGATAATCTCGTTGGCGCTTGTTGCGCTTTCGCTCGGATTTTTAATCCGCTCGGCAGTTCGGAAACGCCGGCTGCGGAAAACAATGCCCTGCGCCGGAGATTGCGGATGCGGAAGGCTCAAGACGGGTCAGCCATTTATCCGGCAAAAAACTGTCTTTGAAAAGCGAAAAGCTTGAAGATGAGAGCAGTGTCTAAAAAGAATACCTGTGTCCGGTTTGCCTGCAATTCCGGATTTGTTCAGTCTTCCGAGTTGTCGAGTAGATCATCAGTATCTTCCGAAGACTGAGCATAATCGGGATAAAATATTTTTGCACAATCCGGACAAATGCCGTGGGAAAATTTCGCGTCGGAATGTTCTTGAATATACCTTTCCAATTGATCCCAGTATCCTTTATCGTCCCGGATTTTTTTGCAATTTGCACAAATTGGAATTAGGCCGCCGAGTACTTTGATTTTTGCAACTGCCTCGTCCACACTCATTTTCAATTCCTTCTCCCGCAGCAGCAGCTGCCACATTCGCAGCCGGTATAAACCGAACCCTGCTCCGGCAATTACAATGATCAGCAGTCCATAGAACCACGTAGTCTGATAGACATGAGGTTCTAATTTGAAGGCAAAGCTTGCTCCTATTTCATTCCAGATGTTGTCATTATTACAGGCCGTAACACGAAACCGATAAGTTCCGGGAGGAAGGTTGGTATAGTATGCTACACGCCGCGTCCCTGCATTCACCCATTCATGATCATATCCCTCAAGTAAATATTTGAAGTGCACTCGTTCCGGAACGAGAAAACTTAAAGCAGTATAGTGGAATTCCAGTTTTTCTTTTCCGGGCGAAAGACTGGCAAACCGGTCAAGCGGGATAAGCTTTTGATCGGCAACCATTTGTTCGATCAGCACCGGAGGAGGGTAGATATTCCGCTTGAACGTTTTTGGATCAATCATAACTGCACCCTTTTTGGTCGCAAACCAGAGGCGTCCGTCAAGTGCTTTCCAACCGGCCGGCTGCCAATCACCGAAACATTCGTCCGATTTCATGCCATCAGCTGTAACAAAGACTTGCGTGTGAATAGACTTTATTCGTCCCGCGATAAAATCGTCAAGCTCCGCCCGCTTGATATATCCGATACCCCTCGGACTGCTCATCCATACGCTTCCATCGTCATCGCAGAGGATGCAGTAGATTTCGTCCGTGAAAAGACCGTCTTTGAATGTAATCGGAGTGAATTTTCCGTCTTTGTAAAGGGTAATTCCTCCGCGCGGTGAACTGATCCATAGATCTCCCTTCTTATCGTCGAACATGGATCCTACCCAATTTTGTGCCAATCCATCTTTCTGTGAAAATACTGTGCTGATTCCATTTTGTATTTTCACCAATCCTGCCGAACTGCCGATCCACAATGTTCCATTATGCTGGTAATGCAAAAACGAAACAAATTCCAGTGACGGATATTGTTTACCGTCCCTCATGAGATACGGTTCGAGCCGGCCTTTGAAAAATCGGCGGATACCGATTTGATCAATATCCAAGATTAAACTTTTATCGTCTTCCGTCAATGCCGATATCCAGTTAACCGGGAGGCCATTGTTTGTGTCGTATTTTGTAATCTTTCCATCTTTTACTTGCTGGAGTATCCCGGTTTGGCCAATCCAGAGGCTGCCATCCCGCGTCACTGCTGCAGTTCCGACTAAGATATTATCCATAATGGAAAATCGGCCGTTTTTTAATCGTGTGATTGTGCTGCTCACGTTGCTGAGAAAATACATGATGCTGTCAGGTGTTTCTGCTATGCCGGAAAGATTGTCGTTCGCCAAACCGTCTGTTACTGTAAATGGAGTGATATTAACATCCATAAATCTGTTCAGTCCTTCTACCGTACATACCCAGAGACTTCCTTCATAATCTTCTATTATCGATAGTATTTGATTATTAGTCAGTCCGTCATCTGCAGTAAAAAACGACCATTTTCCGCCGGAGAATCGGCTCAAGCCGCTATAGGTTCCGAACCAAAGATTATTGTCCCGATCTTCGCATATTGCAGTAATATGATTATCCGGCAGGCCTGTTACTGATTGATACGTAGTGGTTCTCTTATGATTTAAAAAGACGAGCCCGCCATAAGTACCGATCCAAATATTTCCGCGGCTGTCGCAAAAAAGCGAGCTGATCATGTTATGCGGCAGCCCGTTCGATGTCGTGACACTATCGACTTGCTTGGCAAGAGTATCATTATAAACACGAACACCGGCATGCGTACCGACCCAAATTCTACCGAGAGAATCTTCTGCTAAAGACGTGATAAAATTCGGATGGATAGGAATCATGAAAAATCTTCCATCGATATATTTATAAAGACCATAAGATGTGCCGACCCAGAGATTCCCCGCCCGGCTTTCCAATAAAACTTTTATTTGAGTCGTTTTTAATCCGATTGTTGAATCGTCAGACGCATCAAAGAGGGAAACTTCTTCATTTTTAATTCGAACCAAACCGCTATAGGCCGTTCCTACCCAAAGCGAGCTGTCTTTTGTGACACATAATGCAGCAATTGTTTCAACCTCTTTATTATTTGCAGAACTTGTATTGACTGATTTGAAATTTACGCCGTCAAAACGGAACAATCCTGCCGATGTGCCGAGCCAGAGATATCCGTCGCGCCCATGGAAACCGACATTCACCGCATTCGCTGGCAGCCCGTTCTGACGATGCCACACACTATGTCCATATTGATGAATGGACTTATGCGGGTCAAGAGCAAAGGCTGTCCTCGTTCCGGCGGTGAGCATCATGAACAAAAGGAAAATGAAGGTTCCATTTATTCTGTTTTTCATGCGGGATGTTCTAATTCTGACATTTTGTAAATCCCCTGGAGTGAACAACATTCTTTGATGCAAAGTATAAAAAATGTTTTCCATTTTCAAATATATTTGTATGAATGAACG
>Ga0224521_1000443_pt1 | contig 12387 bp, 6 predicted proteins | sample CFST0metaG_FD_182731 | JGI IMG/M metagenome (GOLD analysis project Ga0224521, IMG submission 182731) | Peat soil microbial communities from Stordalen Mire, Sweden - C.F.S.T0 | ecosystem: Environmental > Terrestrial > Soil > Wetlands > Peat | place: Sweden: Norrbotten County, Stordalen Mire... | reverse complement strand
CCTATAAGAGCTGTTACACTGTTTTTGGTAATCTGCATGGAGATATTCTTAAGAGCCTGTTTTTCCCCATACCATAAATTAAGGTTTTCTATTATTATATGGGATTGAGATATGTTTTGGAGTTGAGTTGATACATTTAATAAAGTTTCAGTCATCAAGAACCTCAGTTTCATCTATATTGTATAAAAATATGAACAAGTTTAGATATGAGTAGTGTAATTTTTCTAAATAAGGGAATAATTCAATGAATTTGGATGAAATTTCATTGTTTTTTCAAAATTGGAGCAGAACCTGACAAAATTGAAAAACTCTTTATCTATCATTTTTTAACATCTCCATTAGCTCGCTTTTCATACGATTTTGCAGATGTACATGATTGGAGCACCTTTTTATGTATCTTTCGTCCTTTAGGCACATGTTGACAAATTGTTGTGTGTATTTTTGTCTATGCATGCAATATCAAGGAGCACAAAAATTGCAGCAATTGCCAATTCTATTTCTTTTATGAAATCAATATCTCGTTTCACTTGTCCTGCGAATTCGTCAAGTTAAGGGTTTATGTTAAAATCCAACTCATCTATACTCTTAACTTTTCTTTGTTTTCTGTTTGATTTCGACGCGTTTCAATCTGTTATCTGAAATGCAAGTGTTTATGAACTTTTTTTCATTCCATTGTTCTAAATTATACCTCTCTCTGATTTAGGATATATTTTCTGTATATATTCTAAATAGTACTAACTTAAACTAATTACACTAAAATTACGTGGCCCTTATACCACAAACCATGACGGTGACAGTAAATAACTGAAGCTTTGTGGTTATCAAACGACATTAAGTATCACAAATATTCGTGTGGAATATCTAAGGAAAATTATAAAACAGTAAAGTTATTCATTCTGAAATGTAGCACATTGGAAATACTGACTTTGACAAAATACTTAAATATCATTATGGCAATAATATATACATATATAAATTAACTAAAATCTATATTGTTCCTCAAAATTATTTATATTATCCAACAATATAAATAAAAATTATCATGGAGCAATAACCAGGATGCTATTTATCTATAAAATAAAGCATAATCGGGATTTTTCGGCGGGACTCCAAAAATCTCAACAGGTTGCTAAGTTTTGTATCAAACATAGGACTCAAAATCGAAGCCTTGATTCACTTCCCACTCCATAATCTGTTTCTTATGATTATAATTTTCCTATTTCTCCTCTTCATTCAAAGCAATTGGGAAATTATGAGAAAAATTAGAAGACGAGGCAGAGAAAGAGGATAAAAGCAAATTCTCTGTCTGTATCTGATTTATTTCCATTGTCTGCTTCTCTTTATCCCGGGGATGTTAAGCATATAGACTTGAAGTCAACGATTTCCAGCTAGATTCTTAGGAAATATTCCCGAAACCAGGACTTCAGATCAATTAAGAATGTAAAATTAATCATCCCTTCGCAAGCTGTAAGTGTAATTAAAGAAGGAGAAAACTCTTATAATCCCTTGTCTGAAACTTCTACTTTAATAGAGCTATTATGCATATGCAAGCTACTACTATTTTGTGCAATGCTTAAAATACAGAAGAAAAGCTCTTTATAATGAATAGATATTGTATTTACTAAAATTTAAATTTGTTACGTTTTCTATCACAAAATGCCTTGTTGATGGACTATCAACAATTTATTGATAATCTTTGACAATACAGAATTCCCACTGGATCTCAAATTTGAAAACAGATGAAGAAATTACTCGAAGAAAGTCACCCCCCCGGTGTTTATTAACCCGACCGGGAGGAAGAATTCACTGGATTTTATGGGTCTAAAAATAGTGAGGACATTTACCTTTAAAAAAACTACCATATTCTTTTTTAAGTGAATTGAGAAGCTTTTTGTCTAATTTTGCATCATGAAATGTTTTCACTTTAGAAAGCTGGTCAAAGGTTAAATAATGAACTTCTCTAAGGTTATCTTCTTTAAGGTTAGCTCCTGTGATATCAACTCCATGAAGGTTAGCCTTTATAAGGTTAGCCTTTATAAGGTTAGCCCCTTGAAGGTTAGTCTCTATAAGGCTAGCCTTTGTAAGGTCAGCCCATTTAAGGTTAGCTTCTCTGAGATTACTTCATGTAAGGTTAGTTTTTCTAAGATTAGCTCCTTCAAAATCAATCATACCATAATTTCTTTACTTTATCACGAAGTTTTTGTTTGGCTTATGTCAATTGTGAATTAAAAGAAACCTTATTATCATGGTCTCTGAAGATAGATTTTGTCCTCTAGTGGATCTCTAAGATTCTTTGGATAGCCTGCAGCTGCTATTTTGTGAAATTCTCAAGACCTTGTGATTGTCATTACAGTAAATATCCCAACGTTAATCTTGCGAGCTGCAGGTGAAGTAATGCCTGTAGTTCGATCCAAGGTATGTTTGAGGGTACCAGAAAATCTCTATATTATAATTAGATAGTATTTAATATATGTTTTTGGGATATATACTATATAGAGCTAGCTTAAACTAATTATACTAATATTACATTGTCCTGAGCCCACAAACTATGACAATGACAGTAAATAACTGAAGCCTTGTGATCATCAAAGGATATCAAGTGCCAAAAAATAGTATTGTGAGCTGCAGGTGAAAGATGTCTGCAGTTCGATAGATTATTTGGTGAAGAGTTTCTTAAAAAATTTTTAAATCCAGGCACATAACTACACTAAAACATTTTATTCCAAGATTTATGTCATAGTACATTTATAGATTATGATCCATGAGCTGTATTAGCGAGCCTGATTAAAAATATTGGTTTTCTACTAAGTTGTCAATATAGAACTTATGCACTTGATTTTGACATCAAGTGCAGTAGCTGTTGTAGCCAACAGTGCACTTTAAAGGATTTGAGGTTTAATGCTATTGATTTTTTTTTGGTTTAACAGCTTAAGTTTTATATTTATTAGGTATTTACCCAGTTGTTCCATGTATTACAGATCAAATCTGGCAAATTTGCATTATTTGCCAGGATTTGAGAATACAGATACAATCTGTTTTTTCTATACATATTTATATTTATTTTAGTATATTAATCTCTGTATTCCCTTGGTTTTGTTCGTCTTCAGGCAAGTAATACTGGGTGATCAAATGTCATATTTACATATTTTCCCTTATTCTGTTTGGGTGCCGCTCTATCCTCATACTTTGTAGATGCAAAAACTGTTTTCCCAGCCTGAGGATTAGTTGTTATCGCCGAAAAGCCTTTTTTAGGCGCGTCGTTATATGCGATTCCTGGGTAATTCCCAATGTTAAAGACAGTACCTGCATGATCCCCTTCGAGAATTTTGTTTCCTGGGTAAGGTCCATCGTCGAATTGGATTCCAGGATTAACTCCCATATTAATTGTGTTCGAGGCTGCGTCTGGTGTATCAATGGTAGTGCTAGATCCTGCATAATCCCCTAGATTATATTTGTTTGCTTGAAGCGGTGTGAGTTCTGTTTTGCCAGCCGTGATGTCTGGATCCAACTCCTGTTTAACTTTTTTTGCTGCATGTGACCCCTTTTTAACTTCTGAGTTGTTGGCTGCTGCCGCAACAGTTACAGATATTAAAAAAAACATTACTATTAAAAGACATATTGTTGTTTTTGTTCTGTCAAATCTTTGTTTTTTCGTTCTTATCCTCTCCTTCTTTTGGTCTATTTTGTATATTATTAAGACTGTTCTGTTTTCAATGCATTTCCAGTGGATAAATATAATATGCAAACACCACTCCCAACAATATAGAATCAAATTAAAACGTTCAAAATCCATTTTGGAATATCATGTGTTAATTATAATGCCTATTGGAATATAACCAACACAATTTAATTTTTAATTCCCAGTACTTAACATATTAAGTAATTCTGGGATATAAATCTATACAGCTTAAATATATATAAGCCTTTTATACTATAAATAATCATATATGTTTTTTAATAGATATTTATTTAAAACCATCTCAAAACAAAAACTAACATTTTTGGATATAGTAAGGAATGATAGTGTAATATAAAATATTGAAAACAGGCATCATAAGGTTTTCTTTACATCTTTAAAAAAAATTGAAGATATACTCTTTTTTCACATTTTATTCTTGATGAGACCCAAAAATCTCCCTTAAAACCAAAAGATGTTTATAGGACAAAGCGTAAGATCACTGGATCTTCACCCCCAATGGATGTAAGCGTCAACTTCAACCCCGGTTCAATATGTCATTTTCAGCTGTATCTTTGCTAACATTGCCAATAGAAGATGCGAAATATTCATCACTCTATAGTGTATATTTTTTCCAATAGTATTTTTTTTCCAAATACATTTTTTGAGTTTTCCATATATTAATTGTTGTCTATGGTTTTCAGTTCTCGAATTATCACAAGAGTGCTGACGTTTGGTTTGTTCTTGACGAATAACATCAAAAAATTTTTTATCATTGATCAAAATCTAATTAGGAGTAGACCGCAATACCCGGGGACATATTGCTGTTGTAGCAGACCTAAAGTCCGGTAAAATCTGGAAATTGGGAAAAATACGCTACTACAAACATAAAAAATACGAGAATATAAAAAAAGAGATTTTATAATATGGGCAAATACAAACAACTGAAAGCTGTAAAAAATATGGAAAAAAACATTGTAAATAATCTAAATCATATAATCAGTTAAAAAATTGTGAATGTTGCTCTGTATAATGAGTGTGGGATCAAACTCGAAAATTTAAATGGATTCCAGAAACTCAATAGCAAAATTGGAGATGCAAAAAAAGGTGAGAAAAATAAACACGTAAACAAAAAAAGGGAACAGAAAAGAGATAAAAGCAGGAAAAAGAAATAAACAAAAAGTCTATCACAAACAAAAGTAAAGTTCTAAAATATATATGTTTAAATGAATACTCCTTGAATAGGTGGTCTTTTAATCAGCTTTGCCAATTTATTGAATACAACGTCAGGCTGCTAAGAATAGAGCTAGTTTATATTGATCCCCATGCAACTAGTAAGAGGTGTAGTCACTGTGGACATACAGGTAACTGACACAGCAAACAATGTGAATATCCACACTGTGGTCATGTTAATCATGCCGATGTCAATGCCGCCTTTAACATAGCGTTGACGCCAAAAAGCAATGGTCAATTCTCTGCAGAAAGAGATACAGGGAAAGAAAATACTGACATCCTTCTACGGATTCTGGATCGTACAATTTTCAATAAACTGATAGGCAGAAAAAACTTCTCCACAGTTTGTGTGAAAAGCATGTCAGTTTTATAGCCTAAAAAGTATTTCTTGATTTTTTAACTCTAGGGCGGGCAGTTTCCGTCCTCAGAGTGTATCAACCCGACAGAGAGGGGGAGTTCACTATATGGGTATGAGAAAAGGATATCTTTTCTTATATTGACCATTGAGAATCTGTGACTCTCTGATTGTACAGAGATATCCTGATCATGAAATGCAACTGGAGTGATCCTAGCAGATGCATAAGTTTTCACGCAAAAATGATGCATCAGTTAAAATAAGAAAAACAGAAATTTTCTCAGCATAAATATGGACTCTGCTTCATGTTATCTTTTATATCACTTTTGATACATTGCCAATCATTTTAGTCACGTACTGTCGTATTAAATTAGAAAAAGGAGTTTTTGACTCCTTATTTTTTAGTTAATATTAGAGGTTTTATCCCCATTGGAAGGGAAGAAATGTACTATATTCAGTCTGATGGAAGAATCCATGTTTTTCTGGGCATTGGCTTACATTAATATAAATAGTCTTTGATGACTTATTATATTTTGTAAGATTACCTGGTTCGAAAGTAACATTCAATGGTTGATTCTGACCTGCGTTTAATACAGTGCCTACGTTTGGAGTATAGTGGTAAATTCCAGCTACTGGTGTGGCTCCAGTTGAATTAGAAGCACTTGCATCTAATTGATTATAGCTCAATGGAATGCCTTGACATATGTCAGTAGCATTTTCCCAGATAATTGTAGTGTTTTCTGGAATCTGTTCACCTAATACGCTTACTAGATTCACTAGCATTAAAATCGTAGCAACCGAAACTATAGCTATTTTACACAACTCATGTTTACTTATCATTTCTCTTTCCTCTTTTAAGATATATCATTTTCACCTAAAATCCGACCAGTTTGACTATATATATTGATGCATTACAATATATATTCTAATCATACACTATTTTGCCCTTATATGACCATAATTCACCTGATTTAATACTAAAATTTGTGTTTCTTATTCACCCATTCACCTTCTGTTAAAAATTGGGACTCCAGCAGTTGCGGTAAAAAAATCAGTAGCATTAGCTTTTGAATTGTCCAAAATACAAGCTTAAACAACAAATTCTATTGCATTTGATTTTGTTCTCCAAATACATATAGTCCTACAAATATTAGCATTTATGAACTCGTAGCACAATATAGACAAACATAAGCATTTGCAAGAAAATTTATTAGGTATATTTTAACTTTTAAACTATATATAGATTGTTGAGTATGTATCAATTCATGAGTTTTTGTAGAGGTGATCTGCATTCATAGAGTTTGGTAATCCCATTTTATCTTTTCAGATAATCTACTGTTATTTTGTAAATAATAATTAATCTAAAAAACTCATTGATATCTAAATATTTATTTTCCTGAAAGAAAAATAAAATAAAAATCTTAAGATATCAAGAAATCTAGAACTTGATTAGATTAAGTTATGTTATATAAAAACCAAAACATCAATGAGATCCAGAGATTTCTTAACACTGAGAACTTATTTGCAAATATGATCTTCAATCTGTAGGAATGTACAAAAATTATGGATCCTATCTAGTTCATAGAGAGAACTAGTAAGTTCAACTGGGCATTTTTTTTCAAAAGTCAAGCTACCCCGCTCCAGGTGCTGTCATTAGCTGCATATGCTCTATGAGTACAAGCTCCATGAGGTATAGATTAGCAATGTTTTCTTATTTCATCTGTAATTGAGGGAATTTAGATATCTTCGCACAAAACCTGCGCAAGTGTGAGAAAAGTATAGTAAACATATTTCCTAATATATATTCTGAAATATATAGTATTTAATCTTTCCATATATATTATAAGATTTGAATCCCAATTATCTAACAATCCATTGCAAAAATTTGTTTTTTTGCATATAAACGGAAAATATTATTTGTAGTTATATTAGTAATTAAAAAATTTAATTGGGAAACTAATTGACAACCTGATGTTTTCCCAGTGCACATGCTAATGGAAAATGGATTATAAAGAATTAAGTGTTAATTTTAAAAATAGGAAGGCATGAAATAATTGGAACTTATGCATTGAGAAGCAAAAGAAAACACTTATAGTTTCATCATAAATATTATAATATAGATTGTTTGGAGTCCAATGCAGTTTATTCCTCTGTTTAAATTAAATAGATTAAAAATAATATAAAGGAGCAAAATAAATGTTGAAACGATCATCTAGTAGAATGAAAAAGGTGCTAGCTATTTTGCTGGTAGTCCTTTTTGTAGTATCTTTGACAGCTGTGGCAGTAAACGCTGCTAAAATAAAAGACCACTCTAAAAGCGACTCTAAAAACGTAGACTCAAAAGACTCTAAAAGCGTAGACTCAAAAGACTCTAAAAGCGTAGACTCAAAACCACCAATAGGATTAGGCTGGGACGGCTTGGACACTGACGATGGCACGGAAGACGCTATTCCTTGCCATTGGGTATTTAACGGTTTCTCCTGGCAATACACATGTTCTCCTTACAGTGCCTACCCGTATATCTAAATATAAAAATATGCCACATAGTCACATGGTAATAGCATCTCAATGAAAACAAGATCTGAAAATGATAAAAACGGTATGCTTGGAAACATATTCCAGGCTTTATTACCTTTATTTTTTTCTGAAAGTTTCATTCCCGACAAGTGCTTGGGGAAGTTGCCAGCTCTACAGCTTGCTATAAGTTATTTGATTGAAATAAATTACAAAAATGAGTTAATTTAACAATGTCAAATCAATAAAGTTAAAAGTCTTTTTTTCGATAAACTCCAATTTTCAGCTGGTTGTTTATATGAAGAAGCACAAAACCCCTTAAATGAAGACTCAGAGGATATAAGCGTCAACTTCAACCCTGGTTCCATATGCAATTTTCGGCTGCTTCTTTACTAACATTCCTTACAGTAGATGAAAGATACCCCTCTAGCGTTGAAAATTAGAGAATGGTGTTGTTCGGTATGTGGAACAAATCATGATAGTGATGTAAATGCCACAATTAATATTAAGAAATTTGCATTACAAATTCAGAAACTATTCAGTCTTTAGTTGAGTGGTAGTTTATCTAAGGACTATTACTAATCAACTAAGATTAGAAATATATAGAACGCATACAAAAACATTGAACGCATAGGATCTTTTTATAATTTTAAGGTTCTCAAACACCTTTAAACAGACCTTCTATTGGCTGCAGGTATCTCTTCACTGGCAGCCTACAAGATTAACTATAGGGCATTTAATGTCGTTGATGACCACAAGGCCTCGAGGATATTTCACAATTACAGCAGCATATAACCAAACATGTCTTGAGGTTCAGATAGGAAAAGGCCTGTATTCAGAGCTATGATAATATGGTTTCTTTTAATTTACAGTTGACACAAGACTAACAAAAACTTTGGGGTAAAGGAAAGAGATTATGGCATGAATGAAATTAAAGAAGCTAACTTTAACGACGGTGACTTTGAAGGAGCTAACCTTAGAGAAGCTAATCTTGAGGGAGCTAACCTTAGTGAGAATCATTTTTTATCATTTGGTCAGCTTTCTAAAGTGAAAACACTTCATAATGCAAAATTAAATGGCAATATCCTCAAATCACTAAAAAAAAAACATCCCACCCTTTTTGAATAACCAAAGTTACAGGTCTTCAAGGATCTTGAATGACAGTGACTTTTATATTTATTTTTTTGCTATTAACAATTTGTGTGAACTATCACTCAGCTGAAGACCAAATGGCTTCTTGGTTTATTTAGTTATATTTTGATAACAAGTCCCCAAGCACATCCCCACATTCCAAGAGTGTCAGATTCCAATTAGATTTAGGATTAGTTTGTTTAAGTCAAACCTAGAAATTGATTTTCCGATTTGCTCACCTGTCTTTACTTTATAATCAAGCGCCCAATTATAGACAAACCTACAACTACCAATATGTTAATTAAATTGGTTATATTGGTCAATTGTTGGATATAGCCGAAAATTGAATGCTTTTATGTATGAACATAAGAATCATAGCAAATTTTTGTTAATGTATCATATCATCTTTTTGTGCAAGTATCAAAAATATTAGAACCAATTAACTAAGAACTCAACGAGATAATTCATAACATTGAAAAGGAAAACGATTTTGAAATACTAGAAGTAAAGACAGACAAAAACCAAACTCATCTACTCGTTAAAAGAGAGCCGAAAGTCAGCACTCTTGAGATCATTCAAAAACTGAAAACCAGAGACAACAATTAGGATATGGAAAACTCAAAAAAAGTATTTAAAAAAATACTATTGTAAAGAACATACACTAAAGGATGAGGAATTTTTCGCATCTTCTATCGACAATCTTAGCAAAGAAGCAGCCAAAAATTGCATACGGAACTAGGGTTGAAGTTGACGCTTACAGCCACTGAGCTGAAAACCCAATGATTTTATTCTTTATCCTATAAAAATTCATATAATTTAGATTCATATTTGACGGTGAACAATAAAGATTTAATAGTTAAAGAAATAAATATGTTTAAAAAATAAAACCTGACTATTAATATGCATAGTGTTGTTATCAGTGCACTAGTTAGTTGGGAGTAAATTGAAAAATCAATGATCTTATAAAATAGTATAAAACAAAAAAAACTAGGAGTGGATTCAAATATGGAGAAACAAAAATTTGATAGGATGAAAAAAATACTTGGCATTCTTGTGTTAGTCTTTGTAGTAGTGCCATTGACAACTGTGTCAGCGAGCCCATATCATGATGACAGATCCTTACATGATGAAAATTTAGGATTTCCTCACATCATTAACAATGATGACTATGCTGTCACTCCTTATGGAAGTTTCTGGGACGCAGCTTATACATACTGTCTGTTCGACACAACTGGATAAAGACTTAATAAATATAGAACTTAAGCTGTTGTTTCGGTAACGATATATATAGATAATCTTTGACTTATCGAACAATAAACTATAGAAAGGACGTAGGAGGCGTTTTCACCTCATATAAAGTACATGAAGGCTTTGTTTATAGTGGATTGAAAGTTAATATTAATACTGAAACTATCAATCAGTCCTCATAAACCCTTTTTGGCGTCAATGCGAGCGGATTTTACTGCCTCCTTAAGTGCCCTATAATCGCTTTCCATCTGTTCGGCGTAAACAATAGCAAAATTAGTAATGGCCTCATAAAAAACGTCACTTTTGCCAATATATCCCAAAATGCAGGTGCATCTCCTGTCCGGGCAAGAGCTCGAGCCAGGCATAAGCTGCACACCTTGAGATATGTTTCCAATCCGACTTTGTCCAGTGAATTTAAATCAAAAGAGCCCTTCATATCTTTAAACTGTCGCCAATGATACTGGATTCCAGTAAATGAATCCTTGATCCCTGCCAGAAAAATGTCACTGGCTACCTGCATCAGCTTCTGTCCAACCACCACGCGTTGAGCGTGGTTGGCATAATCTTTCTTTGGGACGTAGGGTTCCAGGACCGACGGCCCTGCCTCTTTCAGTTACAATATCAGTGCATCATCTTTTGTAGTTCCTTCAAGAAGACAGACCAGACAGCGAGTTCCAATACTGCCAATGCCTCCAATCCGCAAAGCTCCAATTGAGATCCGAAAGTGCAACACTAGCTGGTGCTTTTCTTCTGGAAGGGGATGCATATATTCTTTGAACAACTTTTCAACATGCTGCTCTGTAATCCATGCTTCTTGTTCCTCTGGCACTGTCTCACTTAAACGAACCAGAAATGGGGAATCGTTTCGGATCCGCCATCTTCTGCCTACAAACTCAGTTAGCTTTTCCATTGTTTGCTCTTGCGTACTATAGAGTGCCTTTTTAACCACTTTTTGGACGCTTTCTCTATCTTTCCGAGAGAATCTATCAAAGACCTCAAGAATTTCATCGACCTCCACGTCATAATACCATACATCTAGGAATGGAACCAAAGCAAAATTTGCTATGGATTTTTGATAACATCTGTTAACAACCATAGCCAGTTCCCTGTTTACCTCGTTGCCAACCCCCTTTTCCCTTCCCGTAAGCACTACGCTAGTGACTAGACACTTGAGGTCCCATTCCCAGGAGCCAGGATAAGTCTCATCGAAATCGTTAATATCAAAAACCAACTTGTGCTCTGGCGTAGCAAAAATGCCGAAGTTTAACAGGTGTGCATCACCACATAGCTGTGTGTGCAGACCTGTAACTGGTGTTGTAACCAGATCAGTAGCCATTAATACAGCCGCACCTCGCATGGAAGCAGAGGGTGATTCCAGCATACGGCCATATTTGATGGGTAAAATAGGTTTCAGACCGTTTTTGTCATGTTCCTGAAGCAAGCTTATTGGATAGGATCTGCAAGGCATTGGTGCCCATTTTCCATGGCTGCTGCGGGGGACCTGCGCTCAGGACCCCACACGCTTTCCTGTAGTTCCAAGGTAGTAGCCCATCCTTTCACTGTCTGACACTTACAATACCTCATAAATTATTTAACTACCTCTTATCGAATTTATATGAAGAAGCGCAAGCTATTCAGTCTTTAGCTGAGTAGTAGTTCGAATCATAATTGAGGTTCTTGATGACTGAAACTTTATTAAATATATCAACCCAACCCCAAAACATATCTCAATCCCATATAATAATAGAAAACCTTAATTTATGGTATGGGGAAAAACAGGCTCTTAAGAATATCTCCATGCAGATTACCAAAAACAGTGTAACAGCTCTTATAGGTCCTTCAGGTTGTGGCAAGTCCACTTTCCTACGTTGCTTAAACAGAATGAACGATCTTATTAAAAACTGCAAAGTTGAAGGAAAAATTCTGATTGAAAGCAAAGATATCTACGGAAAAGGCGTGGATGTTGTTGACCTCCGAAAAAAGGTAGGAATGGTTTTCCAAAAACCAAACCCTTTTCCAATGTCTATTTATGACAATATCGCATATGGTCCGCGTATCCATGGTGTAACTAAAAAGGATATAAATAGCCTTGTCGAGAGTTCACTTCAGTCAGCTGCACTCTGGGAGGAAACATCATCAAGGCTCAAGTCTCCTGCCTATTCCCTAAGTGGAGGGCAGCAGCAGAGACTCTGCATAGCCAGGACTCTGGCAGTAAGGCCCACAATTATTC
>Ga0224521_1000441_pt1 | contig 12417 bp, 10 predicted proteins | sample CFST0metaG_FD_182731 | JGI IMG/M metagenome (GOLD analysis project Ga0224521, IMG submission 182731) | Peat soil microbial communities from Stordalen Mire, Sweden - C.F.S.T0 | ecosystem: Environmental > Terrestrial > Soil > Wetlands > Peat | place: Sweden: Norrbotten County, Stordalen Mire... | reverse complement strand
ACTCTGCTAAAAGCAGGGATTCCTGCTAAATATGGAGAAAGGGCTTCGTCGGTTATGGATATCAGGTTGACAAATAATGCTGAAAAATTGCAGTTCAAAGGCGGTATTGGTATGCTGGATTCGAGATTGGATATTGAGATGCCTCTTTTCGATAAAAAAGTCAACGTGTTAGTTGGTGCCCGAACCTCCTATTCCAATTGGTTGCTTCACGCCATGCCCGATGCAGACTTGAAGAATAGTTCAGCCAATTTTTATGATTTGAATGCGTTAATAACAGTGCGAATAAATCCCGGGAATAACATAAGTATTTTTGGGTACCATAGTAATGATGATTTCAAGTTTGTCAAAACAACAACTTATCAATACGATAACACGTTATTCTCAACCCGATATAATCATATTTTTAATGATAAGTTGAATTCCACATTGTTGTTAGGATATAGCCGCTATCAAAGTAATATGAGCGAATCGGACACTTTACAACCCAAAGGAGCATACAACCTGAATATTTCTACAAGTTATTATTGTGGAAAACTCAATTTTAGCTGGATCCCAAACCAGAAACACAGTATTGACTTTGGATTTAACTCTGTTTTATATTTATTGAAACCGGGTACAATGTCGCCCATCGGATCCCTGTCAAGTATTATCAAGCAAACCTCGAATCAGGAAAAAGGACTTGAACTAGCAGAATATATAAGTGACAATATTAACCTATCATCTAAAATTAGTACAGAAGTGGGATTACGGATGAGCCATTTTGCCTATCTGGGACCAAATAGTGTCTACACTTTTAAAGAAAATGCACCTCATATTGCCGGAAACATTTCAGACACATTGAAGTATGGAAATAATGAGATTATAAAATGGTATTCAAGTCTGGAGCCAAGAGTTTCGTTTCGTTACTCCATCGATAAGTTGAGTTCTGTCAAGTTTAATTACAATCGTATCAGCCAGTTTATTAATCTGATTTCCAACACAGAGGTTATGGCGCCTACCGATGTATATAAATTAAGCAACCCCAATATTAAACCATTAATATGTAATCAGTTTGCCATTGGCTACTTTCGTAATTTCAATGAAAATGCTATAGAAGCATCAGTTGAAATCTATTATAAAAAAATGAATAATATAATTGAGTATAGGGATGGAGCTACCATTGTGATGAATAAAACTCTGGATGCCGATCTGCTAAATGCTTCGGGTAATAACTATGGAGTAGAATTGTATATTAAGAAAAACACAGGACGGTTAACCGGTTGGTTAAGCTATACTTACTCACGTTCAATGCGGCACACAACCAGCCTTTTTGAAAACGACCAAATAAATGGTAACAAGTATTTCTCGTCATCATTCGACATTCCTAATAATTTAGTTGTCAATGCGAATTATCATTTAACCCGTAGATGGCGACTTGCACTTATATTCAATTATAACACCGGGAAACCAATTACTTTACCCGAATTAAAGTATAACTTTGATGGAAAACAATACGTTTATTACTCCGAACGAAATAAATACCGACTCCCCGACTATAATCGCTTGGATCTTGCCATAACGTTTGATGAAACACTCTTTAAAAAACAAAAATGGAAAGGAAGTTGGACTTTATCGATTTTAAACGTTTATGGGCAGAAAAATCCTTATTCAGCTTTTTATAAATATGACACGCAACCCGATTCTAAGTATTACCGTTCTTTTAATTTATATAATATGTTTATAATCGAAAGACCAATTCCAACTTTAACTTACAATTTCAGTTTCTAAAAGAGGTCAGATAAAATGACAAAGATAAAAGTATTGACGATTCTGACAGGCTTTGTTTTATTAGTAGCCTGCACCGAAATATATACGCCTAAAATTGATTCAGGAACAGAAGCATTGGTGGTGGAAGGTCTTATAACAAATGAGAGCGGACCATTTATCATCAAACTATCTAAGGCTAATTTATATAATTCTACAGATCCGGTCAGTTACGTAGAAGGAGCAAAACTCACGGTTTACGACAATCACAACCAGAACTTTACATTTACCGGTGGTAGTAATGGGTTGTATTATCTTCAATCAGATTTCAAAGCTCAAACAGGAGATTCATACTCTCTGCACATAGAAACTGTAGATGGTGATATTTACGATTCGAAACCGCAAAAGCTTCTCCCACCCCAATCTTACGACAGTATTTATGGGGTGCATACTGCAAATTCTTACATAGGATCAGATAACCAACTGAAATCTGTTGTTGGAAGTAATATTCAGGTCAACCTGTTCAAATCTGTTGCAAAAGCAGATTCTGCTCCTTTGTGCAGATTTAAATCAACAATAACTTTACAATATGAATATTGGGAAGATATTAACAGTGATAGTGCCTGGGTTTGGATTCATAAATGTTGGAACAGCATCACTCTTGGCGAAAATGAAAATATTACCGAAAATAATACAAATAAGAACTCTGCAAATATCACGGGTCATTTAGTCTGTTTTGCGCCAATCGGTATGACAAATTACGGGCTTGCTAAACCATTAGGATTTGTAACAGATCTTTATTATTTACGGATTGACCAATATACCATAAATCAGGACACGTATGATTTTTATAAAAATGCGAACAAACAGTTATCTACAAGCGGAAAAATTTTTGACCCCATTACTTCTCAGCTTGTTGGAAACCTAAAATGCACCAATAATCCATCAAAGATTGTGCTTGGTTTTTTCGAAGTATCTTCAGTTACGCGTTCTGCAATTCTGATTTATCATGCAGCTAACAGCTCAATAGTGAGTTTGTATCAGGTTCCATATATCGGTATTTCTAATGGGCAGGTACAGTATAAACAAATGAAACCTCCGGGACAAACGCCAAAAAAAGATCCGGATTTTATAAATACTACACCAAGCTGGTGGACGCATTTTTAATTCGAAATAACAATGATAATATCCTTTATGAAAAAATATAACAAGTACCTTGTCATGCTGTTGATCTGGCTGATGAGTGGTAGTGTTTACACACTGGCAATAAGCCGGGAAGTAGCCTATCTTCATACTGATCGTACTGTGTACATTGCCGGTGAAAAGATTTTCTACAAACTTTACTTACTTGACGCAACAACACAAAGATCTTCGGATATTAGCAAAATTGGTTATATCGTTTTAAGAGCTGCCAATCAAAATCCGACTATAAAACGCAGGATAAAAATAGAATCGGGAATGGCATGGGGAAGTATTCAACTGCCGGACAGCCTCACTTCCGGAGTCTATCAGATAGTTGCTTTTACAAATTCAATGAAGAACTATGACGAACAGTATTTTTTTAGAAATGAAATTGTGATAGTCAACGGATTTGACAAGGATATGCATTTCAAAATTTCAACTGCAGGCAACAAAATCGTTTCTGATTCTGTTGACAATCCGCTTAAAATATCTACAGACAAAAACAGCTACAGTACCAGACAGAAAGTATCTGTTTACATCAACAAAACGAATATAAAAGCAAACCTGTCAGTTTCTGTTTTTGAAAACTCCAACATTCAATCTTCTTGTAACTCAATCATTGAAGCGCTGAGCAAAAATAATAAACAACCCAACCACCCAACATCTAAAAAATACTTAGAAGAAAGAAACGAAAAAATACTAAAAGGCAGAGTAGTAGATACTGTTACAGGGCAAAACATCAATAATGCTACCGTTTTATTATCATGCATCGATACTGTTGCAAATTTGCAATATGCAATAACCAATTCCGGGGGTACCTTTCAAATGCTGTTGAGCGATTATTACGAGGGCAAAGAACTATTTTTTACCATCAGAGAAATGCCTGTAAATCAACATTGGAAAATAGAGGTTGAAGATGAGTTCACTCTGTATGAAAAGTGGAAACCCGATTTTAAGTCTGATATCAGTAACTACAGGAATTTTCTGACAAAGGCTCAAAATATAGCCTATGTCAACACGACTTATCAAACAAATAAAGACACCATTCCGAAACAGACGGAGATTCAAAAGCCTGTTTGTCCTCAATTATATTTCTGTCAGGCAAAAACTGTGTTACTCTCCGATTATACTTCTTTAAACGATTTCAAAGAGATAGTAGTTGAGTTATTTCCTCAAGTCAGGATTAGTAAGAGAAATGGCAAACTGAGAGTTTCTGTATTAAACAATTCGCAAAAGATATTTAGCGATTCCGAAATTGCCATTTTTCTTGATGGCGTTTATGTTGACGATGTAGATAAAATAATGAAACTCGGTTCGGAACAAATAAAAAAAATTGAAATGTTAGATACAGAAAGAGTTTTCGGTAACCTGGTATATAAAGGCGTTATTTCTATTATCACAAAATCAAATGAAATTGTAAAAACAACTCCCTGTTCGTACTCTTTACGAATAAAAAATGATAAAATAAACGGCTTTGATAACTACACATCCGAAAGTAATGAAACAATCTCCAATAAAGCTTTTCCTTTTTTCAAGCAATTGCTATACTGGAATCCCAATTTGAAAATTAACGAACAGGAAAGCACAGGTTTTGAGTTTTTTACCTCCGATAATGAAGGCAGCTTTATACTTAAAATTGAAGGAATTACTGATAACGGAAAAGCTATCAGTTATAGCTCAAAAATACAAGTTACCAACCAATCAAAATCTACAGTAAAATGAAACGTCACCTGATTTTTGTCGTTCTACTCATTTCCATTACAGCATACGCCCAGACAGCTGATATAGAAAAAGAGGAATCAGATTCCATTTCGCAGGCAAAATTAGCCGGTGAGACTTATTTTGAGAAAAAAGGGTATAAAGGAGAACAATTCTTCAATAAAGCATGGATGCAAAGTGATATATTATTATCAACAGGCAAAATGGTTTTGGGAGAAAAGGTGAAATATAATGGATTACTGGATGAACTCATTTGGGCAAATGCTACTGTCAATCAGCAATTCAAACTCGACAAACCGATGATTAGTGAATTCTGGCTTAAAGATGAAAAAGGTATGACTACACATTTTAAACAAATAACGCTCAATAAATCACCTTCAGCCAGCCAACAATCAGATTTTTTTGCAGAAGTAGCAGTACAAGGTAAGCTATCTTTATATATCCAACTAAAAATCAGCATTGTAGATAAAGATAACGTTACTATTGATGGCATTCTGCGCAGACAAGAAACAATTAGAGCCACTCCGCTGTATTACCTTCAATTATCTTCGGATAATTATCTACAGTTAGATAAAATCAAACTTAAATCATTCATACAATTATTCCCAACAAAAAAGAAGCAAATAGACAAATTAATGAAAAGCAATAATTTTAAGCTTAAAACAGAAAATGACCTGATAAGACTAATCAAACTTCTAAATGATCAGGAAACTCTAACAAGTCCAAAGATATAAAACGATATATTCGTAAAAAAAAATCGAGAAATCATCCTTTCAATCCACACATTAAAATCTGGTCCGGGTCACATTGATCCGGACTTTTTTTTATGTCATTAGCCCCTCCCCGCTCTTTATAGAAAAAAATCTCTTTACAATTCATTCCTAATAGCACATATTAAACACTTAACTTGCTTTAACTATGTATATTCACATAACAAACTATCATTAAGAAATTGATAAATTAAAAATTTTATCACACAAAGCTAAAAATTATATAAAAAACACGCTGTTAATTCCCAAAAGTATTTTTATCTTTGACCCGATTTTTAATTAAAAATAGTAAAATTCGAGAGGCAAATTCTTTTGAACAAAAGAGCGAATTACAAATCCTAAGAATACAAAAAGTCAGTATTACAATTAGCTGTATTTGTTGTTAACACATAACAACCAGTCAGAGCTATGCTATGCTACAAAAAATAAGATATTTATATACAGATAATCAGTTTTATACGAAAGACTGTATCTATAATTTAAAACTAATTATTTCCAAAACAATATAAATCATCAAATTATTTATCATGAAAAAACCCAGTAAAGTTATCATTTTTCTCATTTTAATTCTGTCTGTTTTTCCACAGCTAAAAGCGCAAAAAAGTGTGCCGGACTTTGATATTAGCGTGGGTAATGCCATTATGAAAACAAATGTATTTCTGCAATCGGCTAACGGCGATATAATAGCCGCCAACGACACGAAATTGTATGGCATTGACCCTTACTCTAAAAAAGTTGTATGGGAGAGCAGTGATTTTATTTCGCTGACACCGGCAGATGTTACAGCTATTGACAACTCACCCTATATAAAAATCGAAAGGCAAAAGGCGCTTTCACTAGCTAAAAACAAAAACACATACATCATCGAATCACATACAGGTAAAATAGTGTACGACAGCAAAGAAGAAGGAATAAAAGTACAAAATACCTTTACAATACCGGAGCTGAACGGATTGATGGTAGAAAGTATAAAAGCCGGATTTTTGTCATTATCCCTAATTGACATGACTACAGGAACTACCCTGTGGACCGCACCTATTGCAAAAGTAAAATCAGGAGGCTTTGGTATAGGAGCTTTGACCCGTGCCATTAAATCTCAACTGGTAAACAGTAATTTTAAAACCATGCCATTGGTTGACGCAACCGGAAATGTTATTGTGGCCTACAAAAAAGAACTGATATGCCTGAATGGCAAAACCGGTGCACCTTCATGGAAACTGGTAACAGATGATGACATCAACGAAATGTATCTGAATAGCGATTACACATCTGTTTATATCGGTATCTCTAAATATATCGACAAAATAAATACCGCCAACGGTAAAAGCGTTTTAGGTGAACCATTAAAAATGCGTGATGAGTTAAACGGATTGATTGATATGGGTAGCGATAATTATTTAGTATTAAATCAGGCAGGTATCAACATTCTGGAAGCGAACGGAAAATTCAAATGGAAAAAAGATTTGAAACTTGATAAAATCAGCGATGCTAAATTCAATAACAATGGTATTTTAGCTGTTCAAACTGTAAAACCGGGAGAAGAAACAAAACTAATCTGGATTGACTATGCAGGAGAGAAAAAATGGGATGAAAGCCTTAAAGGAGGCTTAATCATGTCTGAATTAACAGATAAAGGAGTGATGTACGTTACAAACGAAAGAGCAAATGTACTGACTTACGAAAAAGGTAAAGACGTATGGAATAAAGACATTAAAATAAAAGGATACCCTTATTTTGGTATTGATGCTAAAAACAAAATTGTTTATTGCTTTGCCAAAGACATCATTCATTCTTTCAATTTTACCGATATATCTTACAAAAAAATTGCCGAAGACTTGAAATTGAGAGATTATAATCCTGAAAAAGAATCGGCTATGATTGATATCAGAAAAGATGGAGCAGGTTTATTTATTAATACGGCCCAAAATGTGGCTTATATAAATGTTGCTGATGGCAAAGTCGTTTATAATAATTATTATGCCGAAGCTAAACTATCCTTAGCCGCTCGTATAGGATTAAAAACACTGGGGGTGGCTGCAGGTATGTATGGTGCAAAACAACAAATAAAAGGACAAATATATGAACAACACGGAGCTAACCAGGCAACAATAGATAACGGAACCAAAACAAGAATACAAGGAGAAAATATAAATGGAGCCGCCAATGAAATGTTTGCAATGGCTAACCAACGCCATCTGGCTACTCAACAAACCAAAGACAGAATCTACATTCTTTCTAAACTAGAAGAAGGAACCGGACTGGCAGTTTGGGATAAAGATGGTGGAAAAGAACTCAAAAGAATTATCTTTAATGATATCAACCCAAAATACATTGTAGATGAAGCTGAGAATATGTTGTATGTAATGATCGACAATTCAATAAAAGCCTATAGCCTGGGAAGAAATTAGAACAAGATGGACTTGTAATTAAATGCAAATGCGTTGTATACTCCTGTCCACTTGGATATATAAATAAGATATAAAGACTAGCACGAAGGGTGAGATTGGCAATCTCACCCTTTTATATTTTAAGTCGGTCAGGGGCAATTGCAAAAAATATGATAGATATATCCGTAAGGGACGTATAGATTATATTCCTTATCAACTGTCTCAACCGGTCGGAATAAATTTCCTACATTTGCTCTTCTTAATTGATCTTGATATTCTGATGAATATAAAACAATCTTTTGAACCCATTTGGGATACACAAACAAGCATTCTTATTTTGGGAACCATGCCCAGTGACAAGTCGCTGGCATTGGCGGAGTATTACGGAAATCCCCGAAACCGTTTCTGGAAAATCATTGCAACCATAACGAACAACGAATTGCCACTCTCCTATTCCGACAAAAAAGAGCTTTTGACTAAAACCGGAATCGGCGTTTGGGACGTAGTGCACAAAGCCAGCCGCAAAGGCAGTCTGGACAGTGCCATTGAAAACGAAGAACCCAATGATCTGGAAACTTTTATGGCAACACATGGGAATATAAAAGTGATAGGATTCAACGGAGCCAAATCAGAAGCCCTGTTTAATAAATATTTCAACCGGAAACAGGGAATTAAATATGTGTCATTACCCAGCTCAAGCCCCGCCAACGCAGGTATCGGCTTTGACGCTCTCTGTAATGCGTGGCGACAATTGCAGGGACGATAGAAGTAGCCAGGCTGTTTGACTCCTTTGCCTAAATAGACAATTCAAAGCATCATTTAAGTAAGCGGAAGAATAGAATGTCGTATTAAAAAAAAAATAGAACGCTGATTTTACGGATTGGGCGGATAAAAACGGATAATAATTAAACGGATCTAAAACTGATTTTAGTCATGCAAGCATGACAGATAAAATCCTGATGTATTGAAAATCATCCCGATTTATCGGGGTTAAAATCCGTATAAAAATCCGCTGTATCAGCGCTTATCCGCGTTCTAATCTTTTTTCATTTCTATATTAACTTATACGACATTATATTTATCTAAGTACCTATGTAATCAATAATAATTTGTGATGTGTTTTTGTAGGCTACATTCAGATAAACAGACTAGTGAGCTGAGCTTGTCGAAGCATGTGACTCGTAACTATTATCTTTTAACTAATTATTATAGTAGAACTAATGCACGAAAACCTTTTAAACATAATAAAGCAACAGGTAACAATAACCGAAAATGATATCAGACTATGTAAGGAGTATTTTGAACCTGTTTTGTTTCCCAAGAACAGAATTATTGAAGAAGAAGGTAAAATTCCGCAGCACCTCTATTTTGTGGTATCGGGTTTTATGCGTCTGTTTCACTACAATGAGCATGGTGACGAAGTAACAACACATATAAATTGTCCTCCGGGATTTATAACCTCCTACGCTGATTTTATTAATCAAACTAAAGCTGCCGACAATGTAGAATGCATTACAGAATGCCAACTGCTGAGAATTACAAAAAGCAACCTGGATTTATTGACACGAACAAGTGAGGCCTTTAAAGACTTTAGTATTTGGGTCTTTCAACAATCTATTGCTTACAATGAAAACCGGTCGAAAGAACTGGCAACCTTAACAGCAGAACAGCGCTATAAAAAGTTGATTGAAAATTATCCGGCCATTCTTCATAATGTTCCTGTTCAATATATCGCCTCCTTTTTAGGAATGAAACCGGAAAGTTTAAGCAGAATTCGCCGGCAAATGATTAACTAACAAATGTCAAGTAGCGATTGATATGCCCGGCTTTACTTTTGTGTCATCATTTAAAATCAAAAATATGACACAAAAAAATTTAGCTTTAGTTAGCGGTGCAAACGGGCATCTGGGTAATAATTTAGTACGGTTGCTGATCAGTAAGGGAATTCCCGTTCGGGCTTCGGTTCGAAATATTAAAAACAAAGAGCCTTTTGTAGGGTTGGATTGCGAAGTCGTTCAGTCCGACATTACCGACAAACAATCTTTGATAAATGCACTACAGGGCGTAGAAACATTTTATGCCGTTGGAGCTGTTTTTAAACTTTGGGCAAAGGATCCCCAAAAGGACATTTACGATGCCAACCTTAGCGGCACAAAGAATCTGGTTGAGGCAGCAGCTGAAGCGGGCGTGAAAAGAATTGTGTATGTCAGTTCAATTGCGGCACTCAATTATACGATACTTCCAACAAAAGAAAGTTACGGACAAAATCCCGATCGTAGGGATATGTATTACAATTCTAAGAACGACGGAGAAACACTGGCCTTTGCATTGGCAAAAAAACACCATATAGAATTAGTGGCTGTGTTACCTTCTGCCATGATTGGCAGCGAGGCTTTTGGTAGTCTCAACGTTTCCTACAACATCATTAACCTGATATTAAAAAAAGAAATTCCGGTAGAAACAAAAATAACATTGAATTGGGTTGATGTAAAAGACGTGGCGGAAGGTTGCTACCTGGCAGCTACCAGAGGAGTAAATGGCGAACGCTATATTCTGGCGAATGAAAAATGTACTTCAATAAAGCAAACAACACAAATAGCCCAAAGCTTATTTCCGGAACTAAACATCAAAATGCCGGTTGCGGTACCCAAAGCTTTGTTATTCTTTGTAGCCTGGCTGATGGAAATTGGAAGTAAAATAAGCGGGAAAGCTCCGGTATTAAGCCGCAAGGATATTGCTATGTTCTCGGGGTTACAGCAAGATTTTGATATTTCAAAAGCTAAAAAAGAATTGGGCTTCAGTCCCAAAGATTCTATCAGTGCAGTTAAAGAAGCCATGTTATATTTAAAAGAAAATCAAAACCGTTTGACTCGATAAAAGAAACCGCTAACCTCCTGTTTTTGTCAGAATCAGAATAAAGTCAGACCTTTATTCTGATTCTCATTCTTTTAGACCCAATATCGCTTCAGCTGTTTGCGAAATCGATTCTGCATTTATGAAATTTGCTCCCATGGTTATTTAAACACACCCTAAGAATAAAAAAAATCTTCTTTAATCTTTTATATTACAAGATATAAACTATATTTGCAATGAATATCTGTAATAAAACTAAGATTGTCAACAACTCTGCTTTGTATAAACCAGTAGTCTATGAAAGCCATTCATCTCATCATAATCATTACATTAGTTGCAGCCTACGGTTGCTCCGATAATTATAACAGCAATAAAGATAAGGACATAAAACCTGTAGCATCCTTTTCTTTTCGCGGCGATATTAGTACTACTCTGAAAATGGCTACAACAGATACCTGCACCCTGTTCAACACTTCAATAAATGCAGATTCCACTTTCTGGACCCTTGGCGATGGACGAACCTTAAAAACGAAACAAATAGTTCTATCCTACCCTAAATCCGGAACATATACATTAAAATTAAAGGTCAGAAAATTTGATGGACAAACAGCCGAAACCACTAAAACTGTGATTGTACTGGATCGGATTCTGAAGAAAATTATCATTGATAAAGTTCAGTGGGATACTACAATTGTTAGTCAGAACTGGCCAATTACCAACAAAGTTGATATCTATTTTCAGATTCAGCTATTCACTGACAATACCATGAGACCAAAAGGTATCTTCCCCAATTGTCCGGTACTGTACACCTCCCCTGTTTTCAAAAACATAGTTAGCAATTACGTTCCACCAACTTACCAACCCATTGAAATACCTATTCCGGATAAATTTATTCTGGAAAAGAGCTTGTTATCCAAAACCTTTAGCCTGACAAAAATAAATAACCTCTACCTTTTAAGCGTAATGGCTATAGATGCCAAAGGCAATACGTATTGTCTGGTCAACAACGTTTGGTATGATATAGACCTTGACATGCTGGAGAATTTAGCCGGCAATCAATTTAGTGTTAGCACCAGCTTTCTAACATCATTCAAATTAATATGCGACTACGAATAGTTCTTATTTATTGATAACTCATTCCAACTCCCTGCAATTCAGGCATACTTATCCCGCTTCAAACAAAATCCACAAGTCATTGTTATAGTAATTATTTAAAACTAATTATTATGGCACGTACAAGCACATATCTAAACTTTCCCCGCAGTACGGAGGAAGCTTTCAATTATTACAAATCGGTTTTTGGAGGCGAATTCTGCGGAGGCGGTGTGGCACGGTTTGGTGATTTTCCACCACCCGAAGGTGCTCCACAGCTCGCAGAAGAAGACAAAAACCTGATTATGCACATAGAATTGCCCATTACAGGCGGGCATATTTTAATGGGAACTGACGCTCCCGAATCGATGGGATTCAAGATAAATCAGGGAAACAACGTTTACATTATGTTAGAAACAGATACCCGTATTGAAACCCAACAGCTTTTTGAAGCCTTGTCGGCAGGCGGTGAAGTAGAGATGGAACTGCAGGATATGTTCTGGGGAGCTTTTTATGGTAGCCTTACCGACAAATTTGGCATTAAATGGATGTTTAATTGCATGGGTAAATAAGCGGAAACTATGAACTCAGGTAAATACACAGCTATTACTGTTCAGACAAGTGTAAAGGCTCCGAAAGAACTGGTTTGGAAATACTTCACTGCGCCGGAA
>Ga0224521_1000440_pt1 | contig 12435 bp, 14 predicted proteins | sample CFST0metaG_FD_182731 | JGI IMG/M metagenome (GOLD analysis project Ga0224521, IMG submission 182731) | Peat soil microbial communities from Stordalen Mire, Sweden - C.F.S.T0 | ecosystem: Environmental > Terrestrial > Soil > Wetlands > Peat | place: Sweden: Norrbotten County, Stordalen Mire... | reverse complement strand
AATCTCATGCGTGATAATGATATACTGAAGGTGCATTATATTGGCTATTAGTCAAAATCAACGGTAATATTCGTTTTTGAAACAAAATTATAAAAGAGTGTCAAGGGTTTGCCTCAATCGTAGTATCGTGATAACAGTCCGGGCACCACTCCTTAGAGTACAATTTGTTCTTCAATGTGTAATCAATTGCTTTTCGTAATTGCTTTATTGAAGTGATAGTGTCTTTTTGTAACTTAAGCAATTCCTTTCTTTTAGAGTTATCCGTGGTTTTGTCAATTTCTGATGTATTTGTATCTGATTCTAAATATTGTGCAGTTTCTAGGTTACGTTTAAGATCCCAGAAAAAGTTATAAACATCATAACAATGTGTCTGAAGGCTTTCAAAAAGCGGATTTTCCTCCATTTTTAAGAGATTATCATATTTTTTTGTGGCCAAGGAGGTAAGAACATTGTCCTGCAGTTCCTTCAAAAGATTCTCGATTTTCTTAAGGTGTTTCTGCCTTGCTTCAAGCATCGGTTTCATTAATTCTTCAGACTCTTTGAAAAAAGCTTTGAGGTTTTCAGGACGCTCCCAGATCCGATATTTACGACTACGTTCTAAATCAGAAAGGGCATCGTCTATGTTGAATTTCCTCGCATGTAATTCAGCATTTAGATAAAGTTCAGCTCGTCTAAAGGGAATTTTCTGATTTTTCAAATTATCTTCTAATGTATGAAAGGCTTGGCACATTTGATGGGAACCTTCCCTATGCAATTTACGCCAATGAAATAAGATATCCGCTGCTTTTTTATCTGGGATTCCCCAACTTTCAAGAACAACAACATTAATACCATCGGGAGGCGCTAAGCAGATCAATGATTTTTCTTCCGGGGAGAGTGGCATAGATTCCTTGCTCGCTTTGGATAGAGGCTCACTATCACTTGATTGCATAGTTGTTGGTACTGGTTCGGCGTCCTTAGATAACGGCTCATGTTTATTTTCTTCTGCAATCATCGGCCCAGGTTGTGTATTCGTGTCTACCGATGGCTTTTCATTCTGTTCATCCGGTGGGCTTTTAATTTGTAAAGTTTCTGAAACATTATTGTCTGGCGCTGAAGGAGACCTAGAGTTTTCCTGCATGGAGGCTGTCCGACAATTATCTGGTAATTCAATAAACTTACTCAGTGATTCTATTTTCTGTTTATGAGGCGTTTCTACCCTGGCACTTTCTTCGATCATTGCAGCATTTGGCAATTGTTGATGCCCTTCTTTAATCCACAGGTCGACTTTATCTCTACGATATAAGTACTGTCTAATCCCGGGAACTCTCCCAGGAATTTTACCTTTTCGGCCAAGTCGTTTCACCGATTCAGGATTTTTTAACCCAAGAATAATGCGCAAGTTGTCAACCGTATAATTCGGAGTATCGCCAATTTGCTCTTGAAGAAGTTCCTTCTTCTTTTTTTGACAAGGCCAGCAAAGTAACCCCTGATTGTAGGAAGAGAGATTAGCTCCACAATCTTTGCACGTTCGTGCCATAACAACTCCCATTGTCACAATAAGTAGTGATAAGTAGCGTCCTCGCTACTCCTCTTTCGACTAAACTCGGAATAGATCCAATTGAATTATATAACGGGAAAGTTTAAGAGGGAAGACGATGCGCAAAAAAATTAAAGAAAGTGAACCTATAACTGAGAACCGCAGAGTTATAAGAATCGGAAACAGTTTCTATCTCAATTTACCACCTGAGTTCGTAATCCGAAACAAGATCAAACCAGGAGATAAAGTACCCATAACTTGTGACCATTTACTTAAAGTTATTCCGCATTCTGATTCATGAATTGAACGAGAACGAGGACCAAAATAGTGCCCAAGGCGAACAAGAATACACCAGTTAAAATAACCGTCAATATTCAGCCAGGAAAACTTTCACCGGCTCAGCAGCAGCAGTGGAACCGCGCCTGGACACGACTAATTGCCGAAGCAAAAAACATTGAATTTCAAGAGAGAGGACATGATGAATAACTTCTTTCTATGTAACAGCCACCTTGAGCAACTGAAGGCAAGTGCTATATCACTTGAGATCGCCACTGAACGCGGTTATCGGACCGTTACGGATAAGGTAGAGTTAACCAGCCTCGGCTTTGTTCGCACACAACTTCGGGTACCCGGCCTTTTGATTCCACAATGGCGTGTTGAAGGGATGCAGAAAGATTATCAACTTCGGCCTGGCTCCCCTCGGAGCAACAAAAAAGGGAAGGTAATTAAGTATGAAAATCCTGCTGGTTCCAGTATCCATCTTGATTGTCCACCACGATGCCAAAAAATGCTTGCTAACCCATCAATTCTACTTTGGATTAGCGAAGGCAGCAAAAAAGCGGATGCCCTGGCATCACAGGGAACTTGCGCGTTGTCACTTGCCGGAGTCTGGGGGTTCAAAGGAAAGAACGAATTCGGCGCAGTCACAATGCTTAGTGATTGGAATTACATTGCGTTGAAAGATAGATTTGTATATTTGGCTTTCGATTCAGACATGGAAAATAAAAAAGAGGGGAAAGAAGCATTACAAAGATTGGCTCAACATCTCAAAAACAAAGGCGCTATTGTTCAGATTCTGCGATTACCAAGTAGCGACGGGGTCAAAACTGGCATTGATGACTATCTGGCTGCAGGCCACAACTTGACCGATACCGAAAAACTTACTGAACCTTACGAACCAGAGACAGAAGAACACAAAATAAATTGCCCTTACGCATATCATGACAATAGCCTTTATCTCCAAATTAGAAGGTTCGATGGAGATATGGCATTCGCATTTCTGTCCAGGGATCAAATAAAACTCACGCAAGAAATATCAATAGGAAAAGAGCGTGTAGTTATCCCACAGTCACTGCCAAAAGGTGAGGACGGTGGCACAAATGGTAGTTAAACCGATTCTATTCAACGAAACCGAAATCAAAAAGTTTTTGTATACCATTTTCGAGGACGGCGATACTATCGAAGTACGCTGCTTGGATTGCAAAGAAAATCGACAACAAGGTGTCCGGGAAGGTTCCATCCGGGGAGGATTTTTTAACAATCGGGACCTGGCTGCTGCGGCGATCGCTTCAATGTCAGGCCGATGCATGGGTGTCTATATCATCCCGAACCAAATTACCGATGAATTGTTAGCCCGCTTCCCTGAAAATACTTTAACAGCATGGAAAGAAGGAGATGGCACCGGAGATGGTGACGTTACAGCACGCCGGTGGCTATTGATTGATTGCGACTTTGAGCGGACAGCTAAAATCAGTTCTACAGACGCACAACACCAACAGGCGCTGGATAAAGCAGCGATTATTAAAACCTACCTCATAGATACACTAGGATTCCCGCCAGATTCAATTATTAGCGCGGACTCGGGTAACGGTGGACACCTTATGGTAAGAGTGGATGTGCCACTCAATAAAGAAGGTGACGAACTTATTTTGGATTCACTTAAAGTATTAGAATCGCTATTTGGTGATGGGGTTGACGACAGAGGAAAGAAGAAAGGCGTTCATATCGACCTGAAAGTATTTAACCGCGCCAGAATTTGGAAAACATACGGTAGTTTGGCAGCCAAAGGCAACAATACTACCGAACGTCCCCACCGTATCGCTGGGGTGTTATCAGGGCCACAAAAAGTAGTGGCCGCCTCATTCGAACTATTAAGGAAATTGGCAGAGTTAAAACCGGAAGAATCAAAACCACAACGACCGCAATCTACCGCAGAACACCGGACTTATGGGGAGAAACTTGATTTAACGAAGTGGCTTACTGACCATGGTATCAACTATAAACAAAAAGCCGACTGGGAAGGCTGGCATATGTATCAACCGGACCATTGCATTTTTGACCAGACTCATGTAAATTCCCAAACGATGTTTATGCAGAATGACCAAGGGGCGATTAAATATGATTGTAAACATAATTCATGCGCTGGGAAAACTTGGCATGACGTCTGGCAGACAATCGACCCGCACACTTATGATTTTCTAAAAAAGCGGCAACCTCAATATACACCACCATCATCATCGTCAGGCGACGGGCATGGAGACCCCGCCGATATTGGATTTATACCCACCGAATATGCGATTGACCATATTACCACTGACATGGGCAATGCCGAGCGTTTCATCAGACAACATGGTGATACCGTTAGATACAATGCCAAGCGTAAAATGTGGTTAATATGGCAGGGGACCCACTGGGCCTGGGACGATGGAGTATTGATACTGAAAAAAGCTCAAGAAACCGTCAAATCCGTATATGCCGAAGCCGCCGCCCAGAACGACTTCAAAGCCCGACAAGTGTTAGCGACTTGGGCAAAATCCTCAGAATCCAATATGCGTATATCCGCTATGCTGTCGCAAGCAAAGGCGCACGTCACTGTCGAAATAGCCGATTTAGATCGAGATGGCTTGTTATATAACTGTCTCAACGGGACCATCGATCTACGCACAGGGCAATTACGGGAACCGCGACAAGAAGATTTGATTACTGTATGCGTGCCCATCCGTTACGACCCGGACGCCCAATGCCCGAAGTGGGATTGGTTTATGGATTTCATTACTGTGGGAGATACCGAACTCAAAAGATATCTTAAACGAGCCGTGGGTTATACCATCACCGGAGAGACCAAAGAACAAGTTTTCTTTGATTGCTACGGCAAAGAGGGGCTTAATGGGAAAACCACATTCTTGAACATCGTCGGCTCACTGGCTGGGGATTATGGGAGAAGTGTGCCGATTGACCTCTTTCTTCATAACAATCGTTCCAATGCCGCCCAGGGACACACTGAGAGTTTAGCGAATGTGCAGGGCAAACGATTCATTATGCCGAGCGAGTTAGAGATCAGGGCCCGGCTGGCAATGGGATTACTCAAAACACTTACGGGGCAAGACAAAGATGTTGCCGCCAGTCATAAGGGAGAAAAGGAAATTAACTTCAAGCCAATTTGTAAGATATGGATATTCGGCAACCACAAACCAATCGTAACCGATACCGGCAATAGTTTCTGGCGGCGGTTGAAACTAATCCCATTTAATAACGCTATCGATGAAGACAAGAAGGATAAAAACCTACCCGATGACCTTCAGCGGGAACTCAGTGGTGTTCTCAATTGGGCGATATCGGGATGCCTTGAATGGCAACAAGAAAATGGATTCGGCGAATGTAAACTTATTATCAGCGCCACGCAGAAATACCGCGAAGAAAGCGATGAACTCAAAGCATTTATTGACGATGCCGCTGAAATCGACCGGGAAAACGAAGATTATTTTACTACCAAGAAAGCACTGAAAGAAGCCTATGGGCAATGGTGCGAGGAAAATGGCCGTTACCCATTAAGGTCGTCTGAGTTTATTGAGCAATTAAGGGCAAAGGGTATTATCGAGGGGAAAAGAAACAATCAACGGGGCTGGCTGGGAATTAAAATAACATATTCAGTCCATGGTAAAGAAGATAAAGCGGACAAAGGGGAATCAAAAAATGAGGAAGAGCATAACGACGAGCCTGATTTTTAGAAAAAATAATAAAAATGTACTGGTTTAGGCGTGGAAGTACAAAAGTACACGGATTTACAAGTCTTACCCCTTACGAGGGAATAATGAGCTGCGACCTGTAAGTTGGCGTACTTTTGTACTTTTGAAGCTAACAAAGTACAAATTTTAACAACAACAACGGGGAAAATAATAAGATGGGTGATAAAAATGACAGAGGCAATTTTAAATAGACAAACGTTTACATTCTCCCGTGAACTAGAGTTCTTCTCAGACAAGGAACTAACAACGCAAATCGGCTTACCATCTGAAAATTGGATTTGCGTAATACTGAAGGAACTTTTAGACAACGCCTTAGACGGATGCGAAACTGCGGGCGTGTCGCCGGATATCACAGTCAGTGTGATTGCTGATTCTATCTGCATCGAAGATAATGGCGCCGGGATATCGTCGGAAGTAGTCACAAAAATATTGGACTTTACCACACGGACCAGCGACAAGGCAATATATTGCAGTCCGTCACGAGGACAGCAGGGCAATGCGCTAAAAACAATTCTGGCAATCCCATTTGTTCTATCAGCCGGTAAAAAGGATAGCCGCGTAGTTATTGAATCCCGTGGTGTTTGCCATGATATCCGCGTTAGTTTAGATGTTATCGCCGGTAAACCACTCATTGAGCATAACCAGACAGAAATTGTAAAAATAGACGGTACTAAAATCACGGTTTATACAGGTATAGAACTGGAAGCCTATAAGCCAGTATTTTTACAAATCGTGCTTGATTTCTTTCTTTTATCGCCTCATATCTCAATAACTACCCACGGTCTGCTTTCCGACTTAAATTACCATGCAACAATACCGGATTGGAAGAAGTGGACGCCTTCGGAACCAACTTCGCCTTATTGGTACTCATTAGAGAACTTCAAGAAGTTGGTCAGTGCATATATTTCCTTATCGCGTGATGGTGGTCCTGATTTAACTGTCAGAGAATTTATTAAGCAATTCAGGGGATTATCTTCAACTCAACGGCAGAAGCACATTACCGATAGTATACCGGCGGCCGTGCGCCGGTTAAGTAACCTGGTTGTGAATGACCACGGATTAGACGACTACACAATCTACAATCTTCTTTCTCTGATGAAGCAGGAAACCAAACCAGTGCCGCCGGAAATGTTAGGTATTATCGGTCAAGCACATTTCCAGAGATTCTTCGAAGGTCCAATTAAATATTATTGCTGCAAGCACAAAGGTGAAATTCCCTTTGTTGTTGAAGCGGCCTTTGGTTATAACGAACACCTTACCAAACCTAAGTTTTCTTTTGGACTCAATTTTAGTCCTACATTCTCTGACCCATTCGCCAATATATACCTAACCGATGGGAAAGATAAACAAGGCTACGGCATTTATGGGCTAGCTAGTCGTTTTGAACTCAATTATAACGACAAAGCACGACTGATCGTCCACGTTACACACCCATGTCTTACCTTCAATGACAAAGGCAAAGGACATATTAATCCCGACGAAGAATTGCGAAAGGCCGCAGGACTGGCAGTCGCAACCGTGCTGAAAGGACATTACACGCTACGGAAAAAATCAGATAAACAGTCAGCAGCGGAGGAAAGGCACGAACGGGAAGCGATGGAAATAGCCAGGCCGAAACAAATGAGTTTGAAAGAAGCGGTCTTTAGAGTTTTACCGGAAGCAATAGTAAGAGCATCTGATGGTAATTTCGAATTCCAAGATCGCCAGCTCTATTATCAGGTCCGTCCGTTAATTGCTCAGTATACAAATAAAGAACTTACCTTCAGTTACTTTTCGCCTCCGTTATTAACTGAATACGAAGAACAACATGGGGAAATACCAGGGCTTCTATTTGACGGGCGCGGCCACTTCCAAGAACCACATGAGGCGATTGAATTTGAATTAGGCACTAAAGAAGTAAATAACTACGAGATACCCGAATGGGAATATGACAAAATCCTCTTCATCGAAAAAGAGGGGTTTAAACCTATCCTTGATGCTGCACGCTTGGGGCAACGGTATGACATGGCCATTATGACCGATAAGGGATTCATCGTCCGAGCAGCTAAGAAGTTACTCGCACGGGCCACAAGTAAACAAATAACCATTCTGGCAGTGCATGACGCCGATATCAGCGGATACGACATAGCCCGGACACTGGTAGAAGAAACCCGCACTACTAAGGGATTGGTTGTCAGAGTAATCGACATTGGACTGAAGGTCGCTGATGCGCTGGCAATGGGACTTTCGCCGGAACCCGTCAATGTTAAACATGAGATTTCATCAAAACTGAAACCGCGATTGACGCCGCAGGAATTAGAGTTTTTCAAAAAATACCGCGTTGAACTTAACGCTATGACTTCCGGGCAGTTCATAGATTTTATTGAAAGCAATCTGGCTAAACTTGGCCTGGCGAAAAAGGTAATTCCACCGTCCGAGATACTTTCCAATGATATTTTTTTGAAACTGGAATCCTGTTTAAAAGAACGTGCAGACGCAGTAATCAAAGAAACGTTAGGGAAGGCGCTGGGCGATCTTGACCAACTGGCAGTTGATTTACTGAAGCAAGTCAAAGAACCAAGCACGGAAGGGCATATAGACGAACTCAGAGACGACATGGCGGGTTTACCTACTCAGCATTGGCGCTCATGGGCAACAAATAAGGCTGAAGGCTTGGTAGATGAGGTTGACGAAGAATTGAGAACAGTCGCAGAAACCAAAATAAAAGAATTATTAAAAGGATTGGTGAATTAACATGACAACCGAATCTAAAGAACAACAATTACCTTTGAATAATATCGGCGCTTTACCCGGCGCCTCTGAAGAGCCTCCTTTTTGTATGGCTGCGGTGGCTTCATACCCCACCGCGGTCAACGGTATTAGCGGGTCCGTCCCCATTGATATAACTCCTTTTGTAGCCGGGAGGGAATCATCTCCCCTCCCGGCGCCTAAAATCTTCGATGATGCACGGGATAACGCCTTAATTCAGAAGGGCACTCACTTCTTTTGTCTTGGGCACCTTACAGCGGTCCCGGTGGAAACGCAATCACGCAACCCCGATTATTGCCGAACTTGTCTTGATGTTCTTGAAGGGGAACGCCGGGACAAAGACATTGATACCTGGGCGGGTGAAGTTTTTATTAACCACAACAAAAGATATACCGTCCATGCCGAAGTACCAAAAGGCAACGAACCTTACGAGGTGGAAATCAAAACTTATTGTCTGGGCGATGTAAAACCCATAGAAGCAAGGCAAGGAATCGCTACAAGCCTTCTACAGACGGTCAAAGTACCTGCACCGTCGAGAACTACTAACCCAGACATTGTTATAGTAAATTCTGGTAAAAAATGTTTGGTTTGCGGGCGATTAATCACATGGGGAAATTCTAGGGCGAAGTATTGCAGCGATCCTTGCCAGAAAAAAGCACATTTAATGAGAAAGGAAACGGTGAGGACCTGAATTTGAATTGGATGACAATCAAAATATATTTAACTCCACCGTTAACACCGCCGTTTCCAAACGGTGGAGTTAAATCTTTTGATGAATTAACAGACGATTCCACAAACGGTTCCGTTAAATCTTTTGACCAATTAATTGATAATCTCTGGTTGGAATTTATTAAGAATGATATTGGACGGGGTTGAAAAAAGATTGGGAATTGTTAAAAAAGAGGGCGGGAAATGAAAGCAGCAATTTATCTAAGATGTTCGACTTCAGAGCAGGATACGACTAACCAGTTAGCACCACTTGAAAAGTTGGCAGCGGCCCGCGGTTGGGATATCGGCGCTATCTATCGAGAGAATGAAAGCGCATGGAAAGCAAACCATCAGCCGGAATTAGCACGATTGTTAAGAGATTGCGCGGGCCGTGAATATGAACTTGTTTTAGTTTTCGCTCTCGATAGGTTAACCCGTCAAGGTCCGGCGTCAATCCTCAATCTCGTTAATACTTTCGCCATCTATGGTTGCCGGGTTATCTCTTATAACGAAAGCTGGACGGAAGCGCCGGGGATCGCCGGTGAAATTATGCTGGCAATCAGCGGATGGGTGGCAAAAACGGACTCTGACAGGAAATCACAGAATACCATCGCCGGAATAAATAAACATAGATTAACCGGCGGAGGGCGGCGCGGGCCGGATAAAACGAAACGTGTAAGGCGTTTCCTAAAACGTCCGACTTTTGTCACGCCTAGCGTTTATGTTTCTCCAAGTGTAGCAACAAAAAGGTTATAGGGTTCGATTTAAGGAAGGTGAAGATTATGAGAAAAACAGTACGCCGGACGAGAACATCACGGACACGAACAACACGAGCCAAGGCGCGACATCCGCGAATCGGTAGAATCATGGGTACTAAATGGACTGAAGAACAATACAAGAAGGCACAAATCAGGCGTGAAAACAAACAATTAATTCTTGGGGTTTATGCTGCTATCAGAGAGCGTTTCAACCTGGAGATGGGGAAGGAAAGCCCGAGGCCTTATCTAGACGCGATAATAGCCGGGGAACTTGTCAAAATTATTATGAAGCGATCGGCATTATGGGAAAAGGAAACCGGCCGGAAACTGGCAGACATTGGAGAAGATAAATTGGGGTATTTATTATAGAAAATTTCAATAGCAATGGCCTGCCGCGGCACTGACTCGGAAGAGCAGTTAAACCCGGCAGGTTTATTTCCTTAAAATGCCCGGGCGGTACCGATCCGTCCGGGCATCGGGAAGTTTAATGAGGTGACAAATGTCAAAACGAATCTGCTATCCAAGAACAAGCACACCGATCGTTACCGGTAATCTGCAAGTAGATTCAAGGGTGAACGGCAGGAAGAAGAAAGTTCTGGTACCTGGGCAAGTTCCTGCAACTGGGCCTGCTCAACCGTTCGGTCCGCAATTACCTGGTGTTGCAGCCCCTGCAATTCCTGTTCCTGCTGATGGTTTCGGTAAAACTATCACAGTGACTCGTACTCCCGCCGGTGCTCCCCGCTTGAAGTACGAAGATATCACAGGAACGGCCACGCGCCATCACATTGGCAAAGGTGCTTCCCTTGCTCCCAAGATGCCCGCTACTACTACCCTGGGCCGCGTACATAGAGCTCGCAAGGGCGCTGGTGTTACTCGCCGCACTAATCGGTAGGACAAAGTACGGTAAGTTTGAAAGTCAAACCCACATTAATTTTTTATTGAAATTTTGGTAAATGATTTGCCACTTGTCCACGTTTATAGAGATCGCAAGGGCAATGGCCGGAGGAAAATATGGGTGAAATAAAAGTCAACTTTAGGTTTAATTTGGTTAAGCTGGTAACTCTACAAGCATTAAGTCTCAGGCCAGGGCAATTATTTGATGCGCGCCAGGTGTGTGCATTGACAGGTCTACGCTATTCCACAGTCAGTTCACATTTGGCTTATTGGGCCGAAACTATGTGCGACAAGCAGGGGCGCCCGGTCCGTCTTCTTAAGCGCGTTCCTTCGGTCAGCGGCCGCAAGTTAGCTTGGCGTTATACCATTGCCGGCCCTGGTCGGCGATGGTTGAACGGTGTTAATCCTGATCTTCGTAGAGATGTTTCTAGTAAACTGGCATTGCGGTGGGCGCAACATCTAACTAGTTATGATCTTCCAGGCGATGAACCCCTAACTCGTTTGACTTCTCTCAAACAGAATCTACCGGACGAAGAGATTACTTTAATACCTGGCGAATCAATTTATCTTAGGATTGGTAATAACAACATCCGGAGATTTGCTCCTTCTACTTACATAGGCCTTTCATGGTTAAGAATCCCGGATGGTGCACAATGGTCTAATAATCCTCAGGTAATATTTACTTCTCTTGAGCGGTTGCTGGGCCCAGGGAACGTGCCTATTGATTCTTCATTTTTGGATGCAGGACTCCAACAAAAGACTTCTATAAAAGAAGATGCGGCTCCTATAAAAATTGAAGAGCCTTTAAAATCTATTCCTGAATCTTCTACTGAAGTAATACATAATCAGGCGGAATATTTTATCACGGGTGTGTTATGGAAGGAAGTCCAGTTTAGCCGTGCTGATGTAATCGAGAATGATGATAGTTGGGAAGTCGAGCAGCAAAAAAGAGCCCGGCTTATGGAACGAGCGTTGGTGATTAAAAAGCAAAGGGAATTGGAAAATGGCAATAGTAAGAATTCGGTGTAAACAAATCTATTGTCTGAATTGCCGAACCTTTAAGGATGTACCTTTAGATGCTGACTGCTGCCCGGTTTGTCATTATCGGTTTAAATGCTCGCCGGTGGATATCTTCACTAAGAGGGTTAAGGTTACTGTGGAAAAGAAACAATGAGCATTTTCGAATAGCGGCCACCGGTTATCCGGTGGCCGCTTTAGTTTATTTTATGGCGACCAAGCGAATCCTAGGATTATCCCAACAGCTATCACAACAATTAAAATATCGCCCAACCATAGCAAGCCATTACCATATGAAGATATAAAATGATTCCACCAAAGTGAAATTGAAACACAACCGGTTAAAATTACACGCGACCACATTCTTTTTGTAGAATATCTTGAGGCAGATACCAGCGCCAATAGAAGACAGATAATTCCGATAACAAGGTCAGTTATTCCATTTGGTGAAGAAAATGCAACGTGTTCTTTACTCACTGCAAATGCATTTAAGAAACAAGTCACTGCAACAGCAACACCCACTGGCCCCCAAAACGCTGCTCTCTCTTGGTTCTTAACATCCAGGACTTTCCAGTTTTTAAACAAGTCTTTCCATTTTTTTGTCATATACAACACTCTCCTATATTTATTCAGGAATATCATCTTAACACAGCCAAATAGCTTTTCCCAAGTGTTTTTTGGGGAATATAAGTAATTTATTTTTACACATACAAACCGAAACGCTACTATTAATAGCAAATGTTCTATTGCGGCAATGAAATAACAG
>Ga0224521_1000435_pt1 | contig 12485 bp, 13 predicted proteins | sample CFST0metaG_FD_182731 | JGI IMG/M metagenome (GOLD analysis project Ga0224521, IMG submission 182731) | Peat soil microbial communities from Stordalen Mire, Sweden - C.F.S.T0 | ecosystem: Environmental > Terrestrial > Soil > Wetlands > Peat | place: Sweden: Norrbotten County, Stordalen Mire... | reverse complement strand
GTATTGGTCTTACGGCGAAGTCTGATTTTTCTCTTGCCTTCACTGCCCCAGAGCATCTCCAACATTTCCCGTAGGTTGAAAGTCTTCAAACGAAACATCGCAGGCTGGAAGTGGGCTGTCGTGTCCAATACATAGAACTAAGACGTTTGAATTGTCATTCAAATTAGAAGACTAAGACCAACCCAAACTGTTACCTTGGCGTTAGCGGTATTACCTGCTGTCTGGATTTGGAACTTTTTGCCTTTCATTCAGCATACTTTAGTTGGCTTGGTTCTAATCCTGACTTATAAAAGAGATGGGGATTCGAACCAAACTGGAATCCAGATGACTATGACAAGTTGTGAGGAGCTGTTGAATATCCCCACTAAGCTGTTTCTTCTCAAAAAACGTTCGCAAGGCTTCCAACGAGGACTCAGTTAAATCCATTTAGACAGAGAGTATCACTTTCCCAGTCAGAGTCTCATAGGTGAGGGCATTGAGCATATAATAGAAGGCAATAACATTAAAAACATGCGCAACAAGACATCCTGGTCGGTTTGGAATACTTCTTATACCCAGAACCTCAACGTAATCGCATTCTTGAGGTTTTCAAAGATAAGAATCCCGTTGCCCATACATGTCTAACAGCTCTTCGAGAAAGGGTGGCCCAGACAACGATAAAAACACCAACAGGATTGTTCCTCGTTGCAGAACAGATAAAATCCCACATAATTAAATACGGTGAAAAGAATGCAATTGGCCAACTCAATCTGCTGTGGAAGGCATTGGATATCCAATTCATTGGTGCAAATCCGGCTCCACCCTCAATCATGACTAATTATTTGAGTTAAGCGAAGAAAGAAAAAAATAGATACCCACGAGCAAGCTCGTGGTTCTTTAAAGATTCAAGCTTCGCTTGATGTTTTTGAGAATTTGAAATTTCTATAATATAAAAATATAAAGTGTTATTATAGCCTTAGGATGTTCCGATTGTAGTGAAACTTTATGTGGTTCGAATACGAAACGCAAATGAGAGGATATTATTGAGATGTTAGAAATATTACTTATTCGCCATGGTGAAACAGCTTGGAATACGGCAGACATATTTCGAGGCCGTGTTCCGATAGGGTTAAGTGAAGATGGTTTAAAACAGGCTGAAAAACTGGCTCAGTATCTTAATCAAAAGAAAATTAACGCGGTTTTTTGTAGCCCACTGAAGCGGGCGCTTGAAACTGCTGAGTCCGTAGCTCGACTACACCAATTGTCTGCCCAACCTGTTGAGGGACTGACTGATCTTGATTTTGGGAAATGGGAGGGCCAGTCACTTGAGATTGTGAAAACACAATATAAGGAGATTTATGAATTGTGGAGGGAAAGGCCTGACCTTGCCAAAATACCTGTTTCTAAAAAAGCACTAGTAATCACTACCTATCGCTAACATAAATAGTTTGGATTTAAATTAGGAAGTCATGGGGCAATGACCACCAGTGGTCTTTTTCCAAAGCATAACAGGCTGTCCAAGATTAGGAATATTTTATAAGCTGGAGGTAAAAATGTCTGTCGTAACGATTAGAGGTAACTTGGGGAGCGGAGCGCCGGAAATAGGAAAAATAGTTGCTGGTAAACTTCACTTTGATTACGTTGACCGCGAAATCATTGATAAAGTGGCAGAACTACTGCAAGGGCCAAAACATGATATCGAGATGAAGGAAATGCCGCCTGGGAGTCTAAGCAGCCGAATTGGCGAAGCTTTGAGACAGGCTTATCCGACCACACGCAAGGTTGGGTTGCTGCCGCGATGGGAATATGAAGAAGTATCGTTACCAACGTGGGAAAAACCTGTGAACGATGCACGCTATATCTCAGGATTACAATCGGTCATCAAGGATCTGGCTAAAAGTTCATCAATTGTAGTCCGTGGTCGGGGGAGTCAATTTATCCTCAAGGACTACCCTGGTATTCTCCGTGTTTTGATAGTGGCACCACTGGCATTGAGAGTGAAACGTGTTGCTGAGAACTCGAAGTCGGACGAGCGAAATGCGAAGAAAGAGATTGAGAACTATGACAACAGCCGCCGTGAGTTTATTAAAAGATATTTCCACGAAGCTTTGGAAAACCCCTTAGATTTTGACATGGTTATCAATACTGAACTTGTTACCTACGAAGATGCAGCAGCAATAATCGCGAGTGCGCTGCCTTTGAAAAATAAACCTGATGCTCCGAAAAAAAGCTGAAGTTTTATTTACTTTCAAACCACAAAACAGTTGCGAAATGAGCAGTTATTAGCAAACAATCGTAAGAGACCAGTAAAACAAGTTGAAAAAAAGAATAAAATGTTTGACCGTAAGTTAATTTTCAGGCAAACCATGTTGCTGAAGGAACCATGCAGAAATTAGTCGTCTCTTGGAGCGGTGGAAAGGACAGTGCAATGTCTTTGTATGAATTACGCCGCAGTAAGCAATACGAAATCGTTGGGTTGCTAACCACCGTCACCAGTGATTATGATAGAATCAGCATGCACGGCGTTCGGCGCATTCTTCTGGAACAACAGGCTGAATCAGTGGGTGTACCACTAAGAAAAATCCTCATTCCTAAAACCTGCACTAACGAAATCTATGAGCGACTTATGGCAGAGGAAATGGAGCAGCTCAAACGGGAAGGTGTTTTTCTGGTTGCCTTTGGCGACATTTTTCTGCAAGACCTCAAGGATTACCGGGAGCAGAATCTTACAAAAGCCGGGATGAAAGGGGTATTCCCGGTATGGAAACGTAATTCACGGGAATTAGTGGAATGTTTTATCAATCTTCGGTTCAAATCCATTGTCACAACCTGCGATCCACGTGTTGTCGGAGAAAAATTCTGTGGACGAATAATCAATAAGCGGTTCCTGACTGAATTGCCTACGACCGTCGACCCTGCTGGAGAAAATGGCGAGTATCATTCGTTTGCATTTGATGGTCCTATCTTCAAACAATCTGTCCGTTTCAATGTGGGTGAAAAAGTGCTCCGGGATGGTTTCTGGTTCTGCGACCTGGTGCCACCTTAATAAATCGGCCAACAAGAATCAGTCTTCAATGATAATTAGTTGAATGGCGCTATAGCATCTGAGTTGAATTCTCCCGTTATTTTTGAATTGAACAATTATTTGGCTCACCCATTGCAAATGAATTGTATTTTAGTATAGTAATTTTAAATACGGGGTAACAGTCTCCCTAGCCATGGAGTGGCAATCGTTATTGCTCCTTCTGGGCAAGTTTCTTGGCAACAATAGCAGCGGATGCAAAGGACATAATTGTGTTTAGGTGGTTTGGACTTATCCTCTTTAACCCAGTCCACAGCTTTCGGTTCGACTGGACACAATTTCACGCACGTACCGCATTGCGTGCACTTTACTTTATTAATCGTCGGTCTTTGTGTGATTTTATTTTTAATAAAAGTCCTGATTCGGCCACTGGTAGCGGACACGGGTGCTGTTCGATTGACACTAAAACTTTTATCAATAAAAGCGTCTATCTGTTCGCCGACTAGTTCAATGTTTTCAGCATGGTAGGTTCCTAATCCCGTCTTCTCTCCCAGTTTGGACGTCGGTACAAATTCCGGATTAAGATTAATTATTTTGCAGGCTGTTGCGTCAAGCTATTCTCTAGTTACTAAACCAATTCAAATTCGTCTATTTGAACCATGGCTCCCAATGGTGTGAATTTCAAGACAGCAGAAATTGAAAATAATGCATAACTTCGACAATTGATAGGATCATTGAAAAATTGCAGCATGAAACAATAGTCAGTACAATGGACTTATGCAAATAGATGAACATAGCAAGCCTTCAAGAACTAATCCAGATGTAAAACACTTTAATCAGTGGGCACTAACCTACGAGCAATCAATTTTGCAGCGATTGCTTTTCGGCCCCGTTCATACGAAAATATTGGATCTGTTAGCGCACGAAGGGGCAAAAGAACCACCGAAATGTATCCTGGATGTGGGTTGTGGAACGGGTCGCTTTCTGCGTGCGGCTTCGGTCCGATGGCCTCAGGCACAATTAGTGGGTGTTGACCCTGCTGAACAGATGATTTTAGAAGCCGCGCGATTGAATCCGCAGGCCACTTTTAAGGTTGGTTTCGCCGAGTCTCTTCCCCTTCCTGATGAAAGTGCTGATATTGTAGTGAGCAGTTTATCATTCCATCACTGGGAAGACCATCAAAAGGGAATTCAAGAGATCGCCCGCGTGTTGCGTCCAGAGGGATTATTGTGCCTTGCTGACCATAATATGTTGCTCTCAAAGTTGTGGAAAGAAAAAGTCCAGAGCCGTAAAGAGATTCAAACGTTTATGATTGAAGCGGGTCTTACAGTTCGGCGAAGTCAAGGGTTAGGATTGCGTTTCGTCCTTATCACATTGGCGCAAAAATGCGCTCCGAATGCGTCTATCCAGTCATAGAGAGTTGCAAGAAGCTGCTGCATGGCCGGAATAAGATACCTCTTCTCAAAGAAAAGTTCGCAGCGCTTCCAATGCTCTAGTCGCTGAATCTAAGCGAGTCTTCGCTTGTTAGTACGCAACAACGCAAAACCCACGCACCAAACTAGGATAGCCAAGACTAGCGCTACTCCTCCCACCAGTGTTGTTGTGTTCGACCAAAAACCATCCGGAAAGAGCGTTATCATATGGTCTCCAGACGGGAACTGCCAGTTGCCTGCAGGGAAAAATATCTTGTGGAATGTGATAAAAAATGAGTTAAAGTTGGTGAAGGCGAAAATGCTGAAGAAACATAATAAACCTACTGTCAGCCCACCACCCCATGTCGCACCTACCCCAAGATCCCTGCGGCCATTGCGTTTACTCCATATAGCATTGGCTAGAATATAAACCAGCGAGTAAATTGCGGCGAATAATAATAAACCATAATCCACCCATATCAGGTCTTTAACGGCTTTCATGTGCAGGATGTCTTCCTGATCATAAAGAGGTCCTGTCACGTTATCGTCGTAAGTAACATTGATGTCCAAATACTCCTGGTTCGGATTATTGAAATAGGCGATCAGTTCGCTCGCAGATTTATCCAGTTCAGTCGAAGATAATCCGAGAGACTGGCCAACATCATACTTCACAAAACCGTTTTCGTAAATCCACAAGCTGTTAAACGCCCAGGTAATCGTACCAGAGAGCAGCAGGATAGGAATGGAGACGATGAAAATCCAACGAGTCAGTAGATGCATTACATTCATTCTTCAATTATACAGGTCAAGAAGCGAAACTGCTGCAATATAAATCTTTCATATAACCAAATAATAGCATCGTCTTGAAAAATTTTGGTGAAAATCACAAATCTACCGAATGTTAACCCGGCTCTTGTCATTGTAATGTGAGACCTGAATAGCTATCATGATAACATAGTCTTGCCATGGATGCTGGTTAAAAAAACCTGCAGGTGAAGAATGGTGTATTTGGATACTAATTTAGATGAACTTTCGATAAATACTATTATCTATGAAAATGAGTAATCGTGAAGAATCACTTCGCTTAATGGCGCATATTAAAGCTCTGGAAAACCAAAACAGTTCAGCCAGAGGCCAGTATATTCAAGAAACCTTAAAAAAGTTCGAGATTAAATCAGTAACCCAAAATTGCCATGTGCCGCGGATTAAAAATATTATTGTAGATTTTTCACCAGGTTTAGAAAAAAAACGTTTGATATTTTCTGCCCATTATGATGTGGTAAAAGGAAGTCCTGGTGCCAATGACGATGCTTCCGGAATATCAGTACTTCTCGGATTATGTCAGGATCTTGGGGCTATTAAAGCCCCGGTGAAAATAATATTTTTTGATCGCGAGGAGGCATGGTTCCGAACTCCAGTACTGCGGCTGGGTCTCTTGGGCTCGCTCTGTTATGCATTCACAACTGATCTGAGAAATATTTCCGCTGTTTACAATTTGGAGTTCTGTGGAGCGGGAGATTGTTTAACAATTTGGCCAATTGCTCACAGAGAAAACACTCTTAGCGCATTTAAGCAAATCACCGCAGCGTCGGATCGAATAAGATTACCATACAAATCTGCCTATATCCCTTGGATGTTCATGAGTAGTGACCACTTGTCATTTAGATTGAGGGGGTTCCCTAACGCGCTTACTTTATCATTACTCCCTTCCGATGGAATTCAGGCAATTGAAAAAACATTGGCTGGAGCAAATCCATATAGCATTATATTCCGCCATCGCCCAATAATGCCTGAGCCCCTCAGTGTTGTTCACTCTTCCAAAGATACATCATCGAATCTTAATGAAAATTCCTTAAACTTAATGCTTAAATTATTGCTAGAAGTCATGCGAGAACATGCGTTACCGGTTGGAAATAATTCTTTATAGCGGACCTCTATTGTGGGCTAGTTTTTAGAGGTGGTAGTTTATTTAAGAAATTAATGGCGTCTTGAGCAGTATTAACTTCGACAACCGTGATATTTTTTGCAACAGCCTGCGCGTCTGCGTAATTTGCCGAAGGTACCAGGAAGTATTGGGCTCCGGCTCGCTCCGCTGCTACTACCTTCTGTTGAACACCCCCTATTCCTCCCACATTCCCTTCGAGATCAATAGTACCGGTTCCGGCAATTCTTCTCCCCGCGGTGAGATTCTGTCCAGTAAGAAGGTCATACACTCCTAATGTAAACATTAGACCTGCTGAAGGGCCGCCAACAATTTTCTTCGGGATAATTTGAATCGGAAACGGTAAAATAAAACCCGTACTATGCTGTTCAACAACGATTCCTATTCTTGCTGGACCATTGGCTTGTGCGGGTTGCATAGTAACCACGCTTATATTCATCGTTTGACCATTACGTTCGATTGTTAAATTTATAATCGATCCAGGGGTAACCAATTGCAGCTGAGTTGACAGGTCCGATTGTGTGGTTACGGTTTTCCCATTAGCTCCGGTGATGATATCGCCATTTTGCAAGATTCCTACCGCAGGGCTTTGGGGCAAGATTGCTCCTATAACCAATCCATCGTTAACATCTACGGGATATCCTGCCATATGTAAACCTACATAAATGGCAGTGGTGTCACTATCCAATAGCATCTGGTAATTCTGCACAGATATCGTTTGTGCGTTTGTATTTGTGGGGACAATTTCATGTTCAGGCTCGAGTGCTACAGAGTGGTCTAATTGGGCATAGATCCATTCTCCCATCAGAATAGGCGCCTGTGGAATAACTGAGGTTAAAATAAGGCTTCCGGATGAAGAATGACGGTATTGTGCGGGCAAATGTATCGTCGGCTCAACAGATGCGGTAAATCCAGGCGCTTCGAGCCCTTCATTAATGGGTATCAGTAACATAGTAACCGCCACTAACGGAAGCAGAAACAAGCAAACCGCAGATGATCGGATAGCGATTGATGGCAAATGAAAATGAATTCTAAGTTCAGGGCGTTCCCATTTCCATTCACGCTGAAGAATTAGACTAATCGCCACTAGAACAGATAAAACAAATGTAGCTGCAGCAGTTTCCAGGCTTAGACGATCATGTTGCACGATTAATACGACACTCCAGATAAGGAGCCCGGCAGAAAAACTCCACCCAAGACGAAACGCCAATTTGGTTGCTAAAATTGGCCTCTTCAACATTCCCCAGATAATTGCCCGTAAGATTCTACCCCCGTCGAAAGGAAAAACAGGGATTAGATTTAAAGCCATTATTCCTAAATTGAAGAAAATCATAAAGAAAGCTATAACACTGACAAACAAGCTGATTTGTGAATTCCACAAAAAATAAAACAAAGCGGCTAAAAATCCATGCATCAGGGGTCCTGCCAGAGCCACCGCTAGTTCTTTAAGTGGACTGAATTCCGGTGGCCAAACCTGAGAATGGTCCCCTAATGGACTCAAAAATATATGTTTATATAGGCTCTTAAAAGCTTTGGCGGTACCTAGATGGGCTAAAGAGTGAAGCAACAGGCATAAAAATATTAACGCTAAAATTATTAAAGAAATTGCCCAAGGTTCAAACCCCTTGAAACCGGGTCCTAGAATTGGAACATAAATTATGGCAATCGCCCATATGGCTGCTGGGCCTATAAGTACCCACACCGCATCAATTACAATTTTCGTCTGGCCAAGCGTGAATATCCAACCTGAGGGAATGTATTTCCTTAGCCAAGGTACCATATTTCTCATCGCATTATTCACAGGTTCTCAATACATCTACCATTCTCATTATACTGAATATGCAATAACAAGGCCTTGGATTTAGAATTAACGTGTTTGCGCTGCCGCCGGCGGACCTATTCTGCGCCATCCGTTGATTTAGGCGAGAGTTGTCAGTTTATATTAATAAGGTTCCGGCTACGAGCTTGATTCAATTGTTGAATGCCCATAACCGGAACCTTTGTCTCAATTTATTGAAGCTAAATTAAAACTCATTACTCTAATTTTAGTTCTTATTACGAAGCTGTCACAGTTAAGGAGACAGCAGGACTGGTAACACCATCGATGGCTGCTGTAATGTTCGCAGTTCCAGCGGCGATACCGGTGGCCGAACCAGTTAAATCAATCTGCGCTATCGCAGTATTATCGCTGGCCCAGGTTACTTGAGAAGTGATGTCTTCAGTTGTACCATCGGTGAAGGTTGCGGTCGCTGTAAATTGTTGCGCACCACCCACCTCCGAATTGGCCGGAGAAGAAGGCGCTACAGCAATAGAAGTTACCGCTTCCACAGTTAAGAGCACATTAGGACTGGTTATACCATCTAAGGTGGCTGAAATATTAGCGGTTCCGGCAGCGACCCCTGAACCTAAACCGGTCGAAGAGATTGTTGCTGTAGCAGTCGTATCGCTATTCCATGTTACCTGGTTACTGATGTCTGCAGTTGTACCATCCGCATAGGTTCCGACCGCATCAAACTGCTGAGTACCATCAATTGCAAGAATCGACGGTGACAATGGGGTCACTGCGATTGAAGATAAGGTTGGTGTCGCTGCTACTACCGGTAAGCTGACAGAGCTGCTGGTTATTCCATCCAGACTAGCGGTGATATTGGCGGTGCCTGCCGCTACCCCGGTAGCGGTACCATTTGCATCTATAGAAGCAATTGCAGTATTATCGCTGACCCAGGACACTTCGTAAGTAAGGTCTGAAGTTGAACCGTCAGAATAAGTACCACTCGCGGTAAAAGACGTAGTTTGCCCAACAGCTAAATTAGATGGGGATGAAGGGCTAACCGTAATGGAAGATAATGCCGAGGTGGTAGTGGCTTTTGAACCGCAGGCTGCCAAACCCAAAGTTAATGATGCGATTAACCCTATAATCAGTAAAATACCAATAAATCGCAACTGTTTATTTTTCAATTTATTTTTTCTCCTTTAAACTAATATCCTTCATCGAAATATTTTATACCTCCACATTAATGGTGTTTTTAAAGAATACTTGCGTTATAATTGCACCTCCTTGTACGAGAAATAAACAGGTTCAAACACCCTCCTTGTCACGGCATAATGCGTAATATACTGGCACCAACATCTTTTTCAACAGCCTTCCAAACAGCAGAGCCATTTTTATTTCTAACTATTAGTCATAATCAAAATTAATTATATTACAATAATATGAATACACTCTGAATGTAATGTTAATACAACATGAATATTCAATCTAGCATTATGCATAAAGCAAATGAAATTCATTAAAAGGAACAACGAAATGATAATTGATTGGTATCTGCCACAGTGCTAATATGGTTTATGGACCGAGAGTTGATATTGATTAGTTAAAATATTTTAACTAAAGGACAGCAATCAATCTTGGGTAAACACGTTTAGGAGGAATAAATGAAAATAAATTTATGGCGTTATCTGTCGATCGTTAGTTTACTATTAATCGGCGCACTCAGTTTGACATCATGCGTTGGTTCGAGTACTACAGCGAGTGAGTATTATAATGCGGGAAATGCAAATCTCAGTATCACCGGTGCCCAGCTAGGTCAATATTATCTGTTCCGATTCGATACTTCCACCTCGGCTCTTACCATGGCATTGCCGAGCGCAGCTGATATTGTGGCAAACTTACAGTCTCCGTATGTTGGGGAAGTGATTGATGTCGCAGTGGCCGCAGATGGGGCCAATAGTGTTACGCTTATTGCAGGCACCAATGTTACTATAAAAACCAGTGCTTCGGTAGTTCCGGAAAATACTACAGCAACGATGTATTGCGAGTTGGATAATATAACCTCAGGCACTGAAGCGGTGACTCTCTATTAATAACCGAAATGTTTGCGGATCTATTTGGATTGGCTAAAATGATAGGCAATCCACTTCAAAAGTTGATGGGCACTCAGCAATGGGTGCCCACTTTTTTGTTGATCATTTTGTCCCAATTTTGCCGCTTCTGTCCCGAGGTTATTAATACTTCCGGTACCAAAAATAATTTGCGTGGTTAGCTGAAAATTAGTTGTCATGTCTCTCCTTTTTTATTCTACCTTACTTAACCGGAATTTCCCATATTAACCCGACTCGCCAATAGCCCGATAAAGTATATGCACTTTTCCGGCTTCATAAATGGCGGCTGGATTAAATACAGCTTTTGTCTCCCATCGGTGTTTATCATTCGGGCTCAATATGGGATTCCCTTCAAACCGCTCCAGTGACAGTCGAATGTTTGGTATCTTAGGATTTGTATCGGTTTTTCTTCCGAGCATTTGGTTTCCTCGATTTTAAGCACTATCATCTACCGATAGATAAACTACATTCCAAACTATTATTTTCACAATCACCCATAGTTTACTATACTAATAGCGTTCTGTAAAAGATATAAAATTTACGGTTCTGTTTACTTGTCGTGTCAATCGGTTTATTATTCCCTTAACGATTGGTTAAGGGGTGAAATATGTCTAAAACACTGGATAAAACCCTATTCAATATTTGGGACTCTAAATATACAAAAAGAATCCGCAAATTTGTTATATTTATGGCGAAATATATTTGGGATTTATGCAAGGGTATTTGGTATATTTATACGGCAATTTATGAACCTGTATTCCTTGGTTCAGTTTTATATCTCGTATATAACCAAATACCCGTTATCATTAAATATTCTCAAGATAATCCCCATACAACATACTTGGAGGTATTCGAGTACGAAATGAATACCTCATCTTATTTATTTTATATTGCATTCGCCACACTTTTATTATTCGTGTTAATTAAATGGATAGATAAAAGACATGATGATGAATTAAAGGATTCAATAAAAGAACTAATTAGAGAGATAAAGGAAAATAAGGAGGGTACCAAAAATGGAAAAACAAAATCAAGCAATAACCCAAAGCATCGAAGTCGTTTGTAAACATTGCCAATCTGTAAACGTGCGTAAATACGGCACATACAAAGGTAAGCAGATTTATTACTGCAATGCCTGTAATCATAAATTCAATGCCGATAACCAGTTATTCGGGATGAAAACACCCGCCAACCAGGTATCGGATGCCGTTGATATGTACTACAAAGGGATGAGCGTCAATGACATTCGGGATAATCTCAATGAGCAATTCCACAATAACCCCTCCAGTAAAACCGTCTACCAGTGGATTGATAAATATACCGATGAAGCTATCAAGCAATTCAGAGATTATCATCCCGATGTTGGTGATACATGGATTGCCGATGAGACTGTATTAAAAATTGGCGGGGAAAACGTCTGGATGTATGACATTATAGACGAGAAAACCAGATTTGTTTTGGCTACCCGTATCACACATACCCGTGCTACCCACGATGCTGAAATGCTCATGGAGAGTGCAGAGAAACGGGCGGGTAAAAAACCAAAGGTAGTAATCACAGACAAGCAAAATTCCTATAACGATGGGATCGAATTGGCTTATGGTAGTGAAACGGATCATATCCAAAGTAATCCGTTCGCCAAAACCGATGATACCCAAAGGATAGAACGCTTTCACGGCACGCTGAAAGAGCGTACAAAGTGTATGCGGGGATTAAAGAGTATTGATAGTGCCAATGAGTTTGTAGACGGCTACCTTGTGTACTACAACTTCTTTAGACCGCATGAAAGTCTAGAGGGGAAAACACCCGCTGAAGAGGCGAAATTAAAATACCCGATTAAAGGTTGGGTAGACATCGGGAAAACTACCAGTCCACAAACTAAAGTGCTGGTAACGCCTCCCACTGAATTAGTAATGGCAAAATTGCCTCCAGTTATCAGACCGACAACACATAGGACTTATGACTTTCCTAAAAAGTTGGCACAAAGGCACGCACATAAAAAGACCGTGACCGCCAAAGGATTCAGGATTGTTGCGCAGCATAAAGCTAGACGTGGAGGCGGGCTTACACGGAGGTCAGACCGATGATTACATTGCCGTTATGGGTAGCTATTGTTGAATTTATATGGGGGATTTTAGCGTTATTCTTTATCGGTTTAACTTTACCCACAATTATTCAAGCAATAAAGTTAAAGATTTTTATATATCCAAATACAAACAGGAATCCAAGTAATAACCAAGAGCAAGAT
>Ga0224521_1000434_pt1 | contig 12488 bp, 8 predicted proteins | sample CFST0metaG_FD_182731 | JGI IMG/M metagenome (GOLD analysis project Ga0224521, IMG submission 182731) | Peat soil microbial communities from Stordalen Mire, Sweden - C.F.S.T0 | ecosystem: Environmental > Terrestrial > Soil > Wetlands > Peat | place: Sweden: Norrbotten County, Stordalen Mire... | reverse complement strand
ATGTGGCTAAGGAAAGCTATGTAAAGCTTTTTAAATCAGAACCAAAAATACGTGCTATTCATGCAGGTCTGGAATGCGGTCTGTTCCTCGAAAAATATCCTTTTCTGGATATGATTTCTATCGGACCACAAATGTACGGTGTTCATTCACCCGATGAACGCCTGAGTATATCATCTACACAAAATTGTTGGAAATGGCTGGTTGATATCCTAACAAATGAAAATATATTTAAATAAATCACTCCTGATAATTAAAATACATTAATTTCTTATGTGTGTTTAAATTCGTACAAGTTCTTTTTATACTTTTGCATACCAATCGTTCAGTATTTTTTTATTTTTATGAGTGACACAAGAGAATATATAATAGATAAGGCATTTAGTCTGTTTTTGAAAGACAGCTATGTGGCAGTATCCATAAGCGACATAAGTGAGTCTATCGGGTTTACTAAGGGTGCTCTATATCATCATTTTAAGAGCAAAGAAGAATTATTTAAAGCTGTTATAGATAAACATTTCATTCTATATGGAATTGAGTTTGACAATGAGAATGGTACTTTTTTAGAATTTAGTGAAATGTGTTTGTTAAATCTAAAAAAAACACTCCATAGTGTATTCTCTCAAACTCAAAATCAAGGGATTGAGATTATAAATTATTTTTCGTTTGTTGCAGATAGCTTTAGACATTATCCCGGTTTAGCAGATAAACATATGAAATTTCTGCAAGATGAAACGATTAAAATAAAGGAAATTCTTATAAAATCAATTGAGAGAGAAGAAATTCGCTCAGATATAGATACATCGTTAATTGCTCAAAGTTATTACTCTATCATGATTGGTATGGCTTCTCCAATTCTCCAAAATCAATCTATAGAGCAGGTCATTGTGAATCTTAAGGGGCAACTAGATCAAATGTATTTGTTGTTGAAAAAAGTGTGATTTTTTTTTGTGGATTAAACATACTGGTCGTTTAGTATTTATGTTGTTTTGTAAATTATAGGAAACAGAGTGAAGAACTATATGTGCTCTTCCTTTTGCTAAAAATGATGAAAATGGTTACAGCAGGAACATATAAAAACTGAAAGTATTGATTTTGTTAATTATTTATTTGAATTTACAAATATTTTGAGAATGTATAAAAAATTAAAAATAATAATAACATGCATTTTGTTGCCAATTTTTATAGGCACAAGCACACTGAATGCACAACTATTTCAGGATTCGGTTGCGTTAAATCTGATTAAAAGCGATATTGATTGCATTTATAATATGCATTTTAAGGATAGTCAGGAGATTTACCTTAAAATCAAAAAGTCGTATCCGGGGCATCCGGTTTTACTTCTCCTCAAAGGGATGCAAACCTACTGGAAAAATTATCCATTGCTTAGTATAAATTCAGCTCATGTATCATTTGAAGAAGATTTACGTCAATGTATACGCTTATCGGGGAAAAATAAGATTCCGGCTTATAGAGCGGAATATTTGCTAACTAACCTGTGCGCAAGAGGGCTGCTTTTAGAGTATTATAATGAGAATAATCTTACGTTTGATGTAATTCCTCTTGCAACAGGCACCTACGGTAGCGTGAGACATGCTTTCGATTTCACCAATGAATGTGCTGATTTGCAGTATTATACAGGAGTTTACAATTATTATCGGGAAGCTTACCCAAATGCAAATCCTGGTTATAAACCAATAGTACTTCTTTTGCCATCAGGAAATATGAAAACAGGATTAAAGGAATTGAATAATACTGCCATTAACGGAGTTGTATTAAGAGCTGAATCTTATTATTTACTGGCAGGAATTTATATAAATTTTGAGAATAAATATCAACAAGCTATCTGTTACTCTAAGATTCTCTGTAAGTTATACCCTGACAATGTAGTATATCTTGCCTTATGTATTAAAAATTTATTACTTCTTAAACAATACGATGAAGCTGAAAAACTGATTATAACTTCGCAGAAAAAAGTGGAAAATAAATACTTTCAGGCACAGCTAAGCATCTTTCAGGGACTTTTAAAAGAAAAAAAGTATCATGACAATAATTTGGCTGAACAATATTACCATGCAGGAATCAGCAAGCTATCTTTTTTTGGTACATATGGAAATGAATGTATAGCATATGGATATTTTGGTCTGAGCCGCATAAGTGAAATTAAAAAAGATTCGAATGCAGGCAAAAAGTTTCGTGAAAAAGCACTAAAGCTTGTAACTTTCAAGAAGATAAATTTTGATTAATAGCCATTCTGTGTGTTTTTATTTTTTGAATGTCCGCAAGTTTTAAAATATTTAAATCAATAGTTTGGTCGTAAAATAGAGAATGACACTCAATATTTGATATATAAAAAAACGAGAAAAATAGATAATTTAGTATTAAAAGAAAGTTCAAAAACAAGGTATGAAGAAGACAATTTTATTTACATTGACAGTATTATCACTTGTGGGATGTAATAGCAAAACCAAAGTTGAAAACCCTACTAATCCTCAAGTAGTTTTAGCTGAGGTAACTAAAGTAAGTGGATCGACGAGTCTACACTATAGTGGTAGTATTGACGCATTTCAAACAATACCTCTCGCATTTCAATCCACAGGAACAGTGCTTCGAGTTTTGGTCAACGCCGGCGATGTGGTTCGCAAAGGACAGCTGTTGGCAACTGTAGATAAAGCAGATGCACTGAGCATGTATGAAGTAGCTAATGCAAAATACAAACAGGCCAAAGATGCATATAATCGTATGAAAGAAATACACGACAACGGAAGTTTGTCCGAAATTAAATGGGTGGAGATGGAATCCAACCTGGAGCAGGCACAGTCATCGGTAGCTATGGCCAAAAACAATCTTAACAAATGTGCTTTGTATTCTCCTGATAACGGCATCATTGGCAGCCGCAATATCGAACCGGGCATGTCAGCCTTAGGAAACCCGGTTGCACCGTTGAAATTAGTAAAAATAGAATCCGTTTATGTGAAAATATCAGTACCTGAAAATGAAATTGGAAAGATAAAGAAAGGTCTGAAGGCTACTTTCAAAGTTTCAGCTCTTGAGAATAAGGTTTTCGAAGGTGTGATTACTAATGTCGGAGTAGTGGCTGACCAGATTTCGCGCACTTATGAAGTGAAAATGATCGTAAAAAACCCAGGATTATTATTGAAACCGGGTATGGTGTGCGATGTAAATCTAGGTATAACGGCCAATGAAGAGCTTGTGGTGGTACCTTATGAAGCTGTAGACCAGGATAAAGATAAAAACACCTTTGTGTATGTTGTAAATCCGGCTCAAAAGTTGGCTAAGAAAAGAATTATACACACAAGAAATTACCTGAACAGCAGTCTGGAAGTTCTCGATGGATTGACCGTTGGTGAAAAGGTAGTATGTGAAGGGAAACAAAAATTGTCGGACAATTGTAAAGTTACACTTTGATTATGAAACAGAAGAAGATTGGTTATATAGGTTGGGCAATGCGTTATCACAACATTGTCCTGATATTGGTTGGATTATTTGTCATATTCGGAGGATATGCTTTATTAAATATGCCTCGAAACGAATTTCCAAATTTCACTATTAGGCAAGGGTTAGTTGTAGGAATTTACCCTGGAGCAAGTTCTGCCGAGGTGGAAACTCAGTTAACTAAAGAGGTTGAAAATTACATATTTGGGTTCAAAGAGGTGAAGAAATCCAAAACGTATTCTCAGTCCAAAGAAGGGATGATGATCTTGTATGTTGAACTAAATGACAATGTAAAAGATGCAGATGCATTTTGGTCGAAGCTGAAACATGGACTAGCCGAGCTCAAATCAACGTTGCCAAGCGGCGTAATGGCTCTAATTGGCAATAATGATTTTGGTGACACATCGGCTTTGTTGATAACGCTATCGTCGGATACAAAGAGCTACAAAGACATGGAAAATGAGCTTAAAAAACTCAAGACAGAATGTCGTAAAATCAGTTCGGTTTCAAAAATTAAGGATTATGGCATTCAAAAAGAAAAAATATATGTCAACGTTCAACCTGAAAAGCTGAATGAATACAATGTAAAGTCAATATCGCTCCTTGCTGCTTACCAAACAAATGGAATGGTTTCATCCGCCGGTAAGCTCAAAAATGGAGAAAATAATTTATACGTTCATTTCCCGAATAATTTTAATTCGGAGAAAGATTTATCGGATCAAATCGTATATTCAGACCCTACCGGTGGCGTTGTTCGCCTAAAAGACATTGCTAAAATTGAACGTCGGAATGAAGATCCAGAGAGTTATATTCGTCAAAACGGAAAGAAGACTATCCTTCTGTCACTTGAGATGCAACAAGGGAATAACATCGTTCAGTTTGGTAAAGATGTTGATAAAGCATTGGCAGTATTCAAAAACCAATGTCCCAAAGACATTCAGGTAAACGTAATATCTAACTTACCAAAATATGTAGATGATTCCGTTACAAACTTTATGCATGAATTTATCATTGCTATTATTTCTGTGTTACTTGTGGTTATGTTGTTACTGCCTAAAAAAGTTGCAACAATTGCCGGAGTTACGGTACCAATTGCTGTGCTTATTACGCTTGGCGTGTTGTATTTTATCGGCATTGAACTGAATACCGTTTCGTTAGCAGCACTAATTATCGTGTTAGGAATGATTGTTGACAATGCCATTGTGGTAATTGATAACTATGTAGAAAAGAAAGATCAAGGCATGTCATCGTGGCACGCAGCCATAAAAAGTGCACGCGAATTGGTAACGCCTATTATTAGTGCTACCCTTGCAATTTGCGCCGCATATATTCCACTTGGACTCATGTTGCCAGGTACTTCAGGCGACTTTGTACACGATCTGCCTATAGTAATATGCGTAGCTCTGGCTGTATCAGTTATTGTAGCTCTGCTTGTTGTTCCATTTCTCAATTTTTTCTTTATTAAAAAAGGATTGAAATCTGCAGAGAAGAAAGATGATAAGAAAAGTATGCTGGACAGATTGCAAATTTGGTTTGATGCAACATTAGAAAAAGCTTTCATACATCCAATGATCACTATCGGGCTAGGCATTGGCTCCATTTTCCTCGCCATAGTTATATTTAAATCGATTGATCAACAGCTATTTCCAAATGTTGAACGGAATCAGTTTGCTGTAGAAGTTTATTTGCCAATCGGAGCCTCGCTGGAAAGCACATCAAAGGTTATGAACACCTTGGAAATGGCACTAAAAAAAGATGACCGCATTAGCACTGTCACCAGCTTTGTTGGAACTAGCTCACCCCGTTTCCATAGCGTGTATGCACCCAACATGGCAAGCACTAACTATGGTCAACTATTAGTGAACACAACATCGAATGAGGCAACCGAAAAAGTATGCGAAGAATTTGACAAGAAATTCGCAAGCACTTTTCCAAATGCCCATATTAAATGGAAAATTCTTTCGATGCAAAGCACTAAAGCACCTATTGAGGTTCGCATTGTAGGCGACTCAATTAAAGATTTACGCAATGTAGAAGCAAGGATTGACTCTATCATCAAATCGGAGAAAAGCATTACCTGGGTGCGTACAGACTGGGATCAGAAACAACAAAATGTACGTGTGGAAATGGATAAAGATAAGGCAACTCGTATGGGTTATTCCAAATCAGCTGTTGCCACATCGCTTATGATTGGCATTGATGGAATTCCACTTACGACCATATGGGAAAACGATTATCCGGTACAAGTCCGCCTCTCTCAAGATAATGGTAAGAAGAAGGATGTAGACTACCTTGGAAATCAGACAGTCACTTCGCCCATGAGCTTCTCTTCTATTCCACTACGTTCGTTTGCTACATTCATACCGGAATGGACGGAAGGAACTATTGTTCACCGCAACGGAACAAGGACATTAACTGTGCAAATAGATGTAAATTCGAAGGTTATGGCATCAAGTGTATTAGCTAAAATCAGGCCAGGCATCGACAAACTAAAATTGCCGGAAGGAGTTTCAATTAATTATGGCGGTGAAGCTGAAGGGTCAGTTGAAACATTTGTGCCCATGGCTGAAGCGTTATTGATAAGCATTATAATAATTTTCTTTATACTCTTGTTTCAATTCAAAAAAGTGAAACTCGCTTCGCTTGTTTTATCGACTATGCTATTGGGTTTGCCTGGTGCTGCTATTGGGTTATATGTTACCGGTTATCCATTTGGTCTTACAGCTTTTATGGGTATAACCAGTCTGTGTGGGATTGTAGTTCGTAACGGAATCATCTTGATAGATTATCTTCAAGAGTTAATAACTTTACACGGCATGAATGTGAGAGAAGCCGCTCTAGCAGCCGGAAAGCGACGTATGCGTCCAATATTCCTGACCTCGGCTGCAGCTGCTGTAGGTGTTATTCCAATGATTGCAAGCGGATCAACACTTTGGGGCCCATTAGGATCGGTAATATGCTTTGGTTTAATTATTTCAATGATACTTACATTGTTTATTCTGCCGGTATTGTATACGGTTATCTATCGCGATAAAAAGGGAGGAAAAAAAATAGAAAAACATATTCCTTATACTAACATAAAAAAAACTATTCCAATAATATTCGTACTTATAGCAGCAGGAACTGTTTTACCCCTTTCCAGCCATGCTCAGAGCCGAACTCTTTCGATAGATTCTTGCAAAATTTATGCACTTAAATACAATAAAACAATTAAGAATGCAGATTTAGATGTGAAAAGTGCGTTGGAGACTAAGAAGAGTACCTTCACCAACTACTTTCCAAAAGTAAGTGCTTCAGCTTTGGCTATGCGATCTGCAGATTATCTGATAAAAGGAACAATACCTTCCATGAACTTGCCGGTATACAATGGTAATTTGGCAAATTTAGCAACAGCAAGTCAGTATGCTTATATACCTGAAACTCCGATAAAGGCATTGAATTATATCAACATGGCAAGCATTTCGGTTACACAGCCGATTTTTGCCGGTGGACGTATTGTGAATGGCAATAAGCTGGCAAAAATTGGACAAAATGTTAGCATAGAAAAAAAAATGATGAGCACTACCGAAGTGCTTGTGAAAACAGAAGAATTGTATTGGAATATTATAGCACTTCAAGGGAAGCTTAAGACATTAAACAGTTACGATAAATTATTGAATCAGTTACTCTCAGATGTAACTGTTTCACTTAAAGCCGGACTTATCCAAAGGAGCGATTTGCTTAAAGTTCAATTGAAAATGAATGAGTTATCCGTAAATAACCTCAAATTAAAGAATGGAATCGATTTATCAAAAAGAGCCTTATGTCAGCATATTGGTCTGTCCTACGACAGTACTTTAGTGTTAGTTCAACCCTTGGTTCCAGATAAGTTGCCGATGCAAAGTAGCGATGCAAGTAGCGATATAGCAAAGAACAGACATGAATATCAATTGCTAAATAATGCTGTAGAAGCTGAGAAATTGCAAAAGAAAATGGTTTTAGGAGAATATCTTCCTCAAGTTGCACTTGGCGGAATGGGATTTGTAAATGATGTAATGAACACTAAAAGCTCCAATGCATTGGCTTATATTTCGGTGTCTGTGCCTATTTCCGATTGGTGGGGAGGCTCTCACAAACTGAAAGAATCACAATTTAAAATTGATCAGGCAAAAAGTAAACTTGTAGAGACTACTGAACTGCTCTCACTACAAATAGAACAAGCTAAAAATGCTTATACAGAGGAATATTTCCAAATTGGAATGGCACAAAAATCGGTTGAAGAAGCTCGGGAAAATCTGAAAGTTACCAATGACAATTACAAATCAGGCGTGTCGAGTATGTCCGACTTACTGGAAGCACAATCGACATTTCAAAGTGCTGAAGATAATCTGATTGAAGCACAGTGTAACTATCAAATTAAAAAAGCTAAATATCTGGAGGCTATAAATAATTATAAATGACACTTAGATCTTAAATAAAATATTGTAAATAAGCTGTTTTAATACAATTTCATATCGGTAGGAATTTTTATTTTAGAAGAGATTCTGCACATTTTGATTCTAATTTATTAGTTTCTACCGGTATTAGTTGTTAAGCGAATATATTTATGGTAGAATAAACGAAATCCGAACAAAAATTATTTGAATAATTTAAAGTAAAAGCAAAATGACTTCGTCTTATTATGCATATACCTAATTTTGAAATTTTGATTTGTCTGATAAATATATAAAGCAGATAATTGGCTTTATTTTTTTTATTCGATAGTTTCTCTTGAAAATAGTTGAACTTATCAATTAATTATTTTACCTTTGTCGCATAATTAAATCAACAAAAATGGAAGACCGAAATTTACCATTAATAATGGAAGCAGGAAAGATGATGCGCGAAATAATTCGGGTACTAAAAAAACGTACAGGAGAACAAGCAATTATTAAACTTACCATAGAAGAATTTATATTGCTTAATACAATACATAATAATGAAGTTGATGTAATTCAAAAGGATATGGCTTATATTTTAGGTAAAGATAAATCCTCTATTCTAAGGCTTATAGACTCGTTAGAAGATAAAAATATGGTAAGAAGGGTTGTTGATGTAAGTGATCGAAGAAAGAATTGTTTAATAGTCACAAAAAAAGGAGAAAATGGATTGAGCAATTATGTAGAAATAGGAGCTACATTAATCCAGGAATTAAAAGAGGGTCTTACGGAATCGGAGATGGCTACTTTTTATAAGGTTGTGAATCAGATTAGAAATAATTCAGAAAAACTTTGATTTTTTTCTAAAAGTAGTTGATTTTATCAATGATTGATAAATTAATATTTTATCTCAAAAATCAATTGATTATTAAAAAGAAATCATAAAAATCATACAGGTTTAAAGAAAAAATCGTTTCTTTGTATTCTATTAATAGAGCAATTAAATACATTTATTAATAAGAGAGTCAGATTAAGAAACAAATGTTTAGAATTAACCATAATAATTGTTCAGATTGATTGTTATACGGTTAAATATTTATGAAATAACAACCTAATTGTTTTTATTAGGATTTATACATTTAATATAATTAATATCAGAAAAATGAAAAGAGAAATTAAAAAAGCAGAAGGAAAGCTTGGTATATTACTGCCGGGTATGGGTGCTGTTGCCACTACTTTAATTGCAGGGGTATTAGCTAGTAGAAAAGGACTTGCAAAGCCCATCGGTTCATTAACGCAAATGGGTACTATCCGTTTGGGTAAAAGAACTGACAAAAGAAACCCTCTTATTAAGGATTTCGTGTCATTGGCGAATTTAAATGACATCGTTTTCGGTGGTTGGGATCTATTTACTGATAATGCTTACGAAACTGCAACAAAAGCAGGTGTTTTGGAAAAATCGGACATCGAACCATTGAAAGATGAGTTGATTAAAATTAAACCAATGACAGCTGTTTATGATCATAAATATCTTGTAAATCTGGTTCCTAACAACATTAAGGAAGGACCAACCAAGATGGATTTGGCTCAACAACTGATGAATGATATTGAGAACTTTAAAAAAGAAAATAATTGTTCTCGTATCGTTGTTCTTTGGTGTGCTTCTACAGAGGTATACTCAGCTCAGACTGATGTTCATGCAACTGTTGAAACTCTTGAAGAAGGTTTGAGAAATAATGATCCTAATATTTCTCCAAGTATGATTTATGCTTATGCAGCAGTTAAATTAGGTTATCCATATATTAACGGAGCTCCTAATTTGTCTTGTGATGTTCCTGCAATGGTAGAATTGTCGCATAAAACGAATACTCCTATTATGGGTAAAGATTTTAAATCAGGACAAACACTGATGAAAACTATCCTGGCTCCCGGACTTCGTGCCCGTTTACTTGGTCTTGATGGTTGGTTCTCTACTAACATTCTGGGTAACAGAGATGGTGAAGTATTGGATGATCCGGGAAGTTTCAGATCAAAAGAAGTTTCAAAATCCGGCGTACTGAATGATATCCTTGAACCGGAATTATTCCCTGAATTATATGGTAACACATATCATAAAATCAGAATTGAGTATTATCCACCTCGTGGTGATTTCAAAGAAAGCTGGGATTGTTTGGATATTTTTGGTTGGATGAATTATAAAATGCAGATTAAAATCAACTTCTCTTGTCGTGATTCTATTTTAGCAGCTCCGCTGGCACTTGACCTTGCTTTGTTCATCGACATGGCAAAAAGAGCTAACATGCGTGGTGTGCAGGAATGGTTGTCTTTCTACTGTAAACATCCACAAACAGCTCAGGGACTTCCAGCACAAAATGATGTATTCAAACAATTAGAAAAATTGGAAAACACCTTAAGATATCTGAACGGTGAAGATTTGATTACTCATTTAGGCTTGGACTATTATGAAAATGAACTTTTTGCATAAACTTATTTGTACCGGAATGGGCTTGGGGTTAATTCCCCTGGCTCCCGGCACATTTGGTGCTCTTGGTGGACTGGCAACAGGTTATCTTATTAAACAATATGCCAACCAACCTAATGTATATTTACTTTTACTTATAATCTTTTTTATTCTAATAGGTGTTTATAGTTCAAACAAAGTAATACCTGAATGGGGCGAAGATCCATCCAGGGTTGTTATTGATGAGGTTGTGGGGATGTGGATTTCAATGCTTTTTCTTCCGAATAACTTTCTGGTTATGTTGGCAGCATTTGTTTTCTTTCGGTTGTTTGATATTTATAAACCATTTTTTATTAGAAAATTTGAAGCATTTCCTCTTGGATGGGGAATTATGTTAGATGATGTAGCTGCCGGAATTTTTGCTAATGTGGCACTACAATTGGTTTTAGTTATCAAAACACAATTCATGTGGTAGAAGTTTTCAAAGTTTTTTCAAAGTTTTTTAAGGCTCAGGTAGCTTCACTTACAGCTACCTTAGTTGATTTTTCCACTACCTATATTTTAACTTCACTTGTCGGGCTGTCGTATATTTCGTCTTCAGCTGCGGGTGTTATTTGCGGAGGCATTGTAAACTTCCTGCTTGGAAGGTTTTGGGTTTTCAATGCTAATAAAGAAAAGAAAATAGAACAGATTCCTAAATATATGCTTGTATGGCTATCCAGTATGCTCTTGAATATGGGAGGAATCATTTTTTTTACTGAAGTTCTGGGCTTTTATTACCTGATTTCTAAAGTCGTGACTTCAACGATAGTGGGAGTGTTCTTTAACTATTATCTTCAAAAGACTTTTGTTTTTAAAACTAAAACAAAAAACAGTATTTAACCATGAGTATGACTATTGAGTCATTATTTCATAGAACGACTTTTAAATTGATGAAAACAAAAATAGCAATATTAGCCATTTTTCTGAGTTTTATGCCTTTTATGGTTTTTTCTCAAGCAGATAAATCCGGAATCTTCAAAGGGATTGTGCTTGACGCACAAACCAATGAACCGATACCATCAGCATCTATTGTTTTGATTAATCATAAACAGATATTCAGAACAAATGAATCCGGTAAATTTACGATTCCGCTTGATGCCACAATTTCTTCTAAAAGCCAAATAAAAGTATCGTGTGTGGGTTATAAGACAATAACCACTGTGTTGACGAACGATAGAGAACTGGAAATATTATTGACGTCTCAGCCGCAAAATCTGAAAGAAGTCACGGTAAAGAAAGCAAAATACCGAAATAAGAATAATCCTGCTGTAGAATTGATTGAGAAAGTAATTGCAAATAAGAATAAGAACAGAAAAGAGGCGGTGAATTATTATGAGGATGAGAAATATGAAAAAATTCAATTTGCATTCAACGATATAACTCCTAAATTCAAACAGAAGAGAGTTTTTAAAAATTTGCAATTTATGTTTGAAAGTACAGATTCTACTGCCGTGAACGGTAAGGAAATTCTGCCAATCTACATGAAAGAATCTATATCGGACTACTACTACCGAAAATCTCCAAAAAATGAAAAGGAGATTGTAAAATCGAATAAAACAGTTCATTTTGATGGACTTGATAATAAAGGGATTGAAGATAATGTTAAGTATATGTATCAAGATGTTGAAATCTATGATAACAATATTACTTTACTCACCAATCAGTTTTTAAGTCCGATTGCCAATTCAGCTCCCACTTTTTACAGATACTACATTACGGACACAATTAAATCAGGGTCTGAAAAGTATGTTAAATTATTTTTTGGATCGAGGAATAAAGAAGATATGCTTTTCCAGGGTTATTTGTATATAACACTCGATGGAAGCTATGCAATTAAAGGCATAGAATTATCTGTTAACAAAAATATAAATCTAAACTTTGTCAAAGATGTAAAAATCACTCAACAATTCGACAAGGTTGGAGATAAGGGCTGGTTGCTCTCTTACGATGAAACAGCTATAAACTTTGGAATAACTAAAAAAGCTCAAAGTTTACTGGGAAAAAGAACTGTTTCATACAAAAACTATCAATTCGACCCTCCTAAAAATGATTCCATTTTTAAGGGACGAAGTGTAGTGGTGCTTGACAGTGCAAACATAAGGAGTGAAGACTACTGGAAGGCTCACAGACATCAA
>Ga0224521_1000432_pt1 | contig 12511 bp, 4 predicted proteins | sample CFST0metaG_FD_182731 | JGI IMG/M metagenome (GOLD analysis project Ga0224521, IMG submission 182731) | Peat soil microbial communities from Stordalen Mire, Sweden - C.F.S.T0 | ecosystem: Environmental > Terrestrial > Soil > Wetlands > Peat | place: Sweden: Norrbotten County, Stordalen Mire... | reverse complement strand
GAGTTGAGTTCTGTATTAGAATGGTTTGAAGGATCTGGCGGAACTCCTGAAGGTAAAACTCTTTTATTTAAAATATGGGAAGAAATGCCTGAAGAAGAGAGTAATCTTCAAATAAATTTTGATTTTATTTTGGATAAATTACATCACAAAGTTAATCTGGGCCAATCGAAAAAGCTTCTTGAGGAAGCCGATCAGAATTTAATAAAGTATAAAAGAAGAAGACATTTTATAAGTATTCTGATGAGAGCGGCCGCAATACTTATACTTCCTGTTTTAAGTTTCGGATTGTACATGTCTTATAAGTTTCAGTTGGCCAATCATGGCCAGGTTTCTGTTAACCAGGCATATAATGAGGTCTTTTCGTCAGTTGATGCTATTACCAAAGTTACACTACCTGACGGTTCAAATGTCTGGCTTAATCATAGTAGTTCATTAAAATATCCTGCAATATTCCATGGGAATGCCCGTAGAGTTGAACTTAACGGCGAAGGATATTTTGAAGTTAGCCACAATTCTAAAATGCCTTTTATTGTAAATACCGGAGAGCTACAAATTAAGGCCATTGGAACAACATTTAATATAATGGCGTATCCTGAGGAAGACAGAATTGAAACTTCACTAATCATTGGACAGGTAAAGCTGCAACGGACTGAGTCAGATGGAAAGATAATTCCAATGTTAGAAATGAGACCGACTGATCTGGCCATTTTTCAGAAAAGCAATAATGAATTAAGTATCCATACTATCGATGATGATAGGTATTTTTCGTGGAAGGAAGGTAAGCTTGTGTTTAATAAGGAACCAATTGGTGAAGTAGTCAAAAAACTTGGCAGATGGTTTAATGTTGATATTCAGGTAAAAGATCCTGAATTACTTTCACTTACATATACTGCTACTTTTGTCCATGAAACACTTCCTCAGGTAATGGATCTATTAGCCATGGTATCACCTGTCCGTTATTCAATTTCAAATCGTGAATTACTAAGTAATGGGACTTATACCAAAAGAAAAATCATATTGAGTTACAGGGAAAAATAGAACAAAATAATAAATTAACTAACTAAATGATATGCTTATGAAACATAGCTAATAATAATAAAAAAACGGGATTGTGTTTGCCCACAATCCCGCTGAACTAAGTGCTTGAATTCTGTAAAAAACTTTAGTAAACTTAATCCATTCAAATCTATGAAAAAATTTCGAGATTATTATGGAAGGATCCTGTTAAGATTCCTTTCAAAAAAAACAATCAGAGTCATGAAATTAACCCTATTTCTATCTATGATGGCAGTTTTTCAGCTCTTTGCAACTGAAACGTATTCACAATTGACAAAGCTTACTCTTAAGCTTGAAGATGTTAAAATCTCGGATGCACTTAAAGAGATTGAAAATCAGAGCGAGTTTTTTTTCCTCTACAGTCCTAAACTAATCGATGTTGAAAGAAAAGTGAACATTGATGCAAAGGACGAACCTATCAAAGACATCTTAAGCAATATTTTTGATGAGAAAGTAAAATTTGTCGTTTACGACAGACAGGTAATACTCACTACAGTGGATTTAGCGGTTCCCTCCAAGGGGATACAACAATCAATAATAACCGGTACTGTTACCGATGAAAAGGGAAATCCGATAGGAGGTGTAACCGTTTTATTGAAAGGAACCACTAATGGTATTCTTTCAGATGCATCAGGTAAATATATCCTAAACAATGTACCTAAGGATGCCACACTGATTTTCTCTTTTATCGGTATGACTACACAGGAAATCCAATCAGGCGATCGAGTGCAGATTGATGTTGTGTTGAAAGAGGCAGCAATTGGTCTGGAAGAAGTGGTGGTAGTTGGTTATGGTGTTCAAAAGAAAGTTAATCTTACAGGTTCAGTAGCCAGTGTATCTACAAAAGAATTAGAGAACAGACCCATAACACAGGCATCACAATCCCTGGCAGGCCTGGTAACCGGAGTTTCTGTTTCACAGGGTTTAGGAGCTCCTGGTAACGATGGATCTGAAATTAGAATAAGGGGAATAGGCACTTTCTCCAGCGCCGGTAAGGACCCATTGGTGCTGATTGATGGCTTGGCTGCATCTATTAACGATATTGACCCCAATAATATAAAAAGTATCTCAGTATTAAAAGATGCTGCTTCTGCGGCTATTTACGGAACCAGAGCTGCAAATGGTGTCATTCTGATTGAAACCAAACGCGGACAAAAAGGGAAACTCCAGATTAGTTATGATAACTATTTGGGATGGCAAAAAGTAACGGAATTACCTCAGTTCCTTGATTCATGGGAATTTGCCACAATGAAAAATATTGCCAATCCCAATTCATATACAGCTGATCAAATTGCCAAATATAAAGATGGTTCCGACCCGGATAACTATCCCAATGTACCCCATCTAAAAAATTTATTAAACTCCGGATCGGGGTTTCAAACCAATCATAGCTTGAGTTTTATGGGTGGCGATGACAAGAATTCATACCTTTTTTCACTTGGTTACCTGGATCAGGATGGAATAGTTGCCAAAAACAATTATGCCAGGTATAATTTCGGTTTAAATATCGACAGCAAAATCAGGGAAAACTTAAACCTCCAAGTTAATTTAAATGGGTATAGTCAAAATACTGACGAACCACGTTCTACCGGAGATATGGAGAATATGATTGGATTTGCTGTCAGGGAAGCGCCCATCTATGCTGGTAAAAAATCTGATGGAACGTATGGATATCAAGATGATTTTGCCCCTGAAGCCTGGATGGATAGTCAATCGTTTACCAATAGGAAGGGTAAAAACTTCATGGGAGGAATGGAACTTTCATGGGAGCTGATCAAAGGTTTAAGATTGAGTGGAAAGGCTGGATATAAATATTACAATTATACCAACAAATGGTATCAATCCACCTTTGTTTTTGATGCTTCTAAAACAGTTGGTCCCAATAAGTTAGATGTGACATCAGGAGACAACTCTTTGTTAACGTTACAATCGTTGCTTCAGTATACCAAAAAAATAGGCGAGCAAAATTTCACTGTTTTGGCTGGATTTTCACAGGAAGAATACAACGATGAATGGAATGAAGCGTTCCGGGATAATTTTCCCAATAATTCATTATATGAAATCAATGCCGGAGCCGGTAGTAATATGCAAAGCTATGGTTCAGGTTCGGCTTGGGCATTACGTTCTTATTTCGGACGGTTAAATTATGACTTTAAGGGCAGATATCTTTTTGAAGCAAATGCACGCTATGATGGAACCAGTCGCTTCCCGTCATCAGGCAGATGGGGACTTTTTCCTTCAATATCTGCAGGGTGGCGAATATCGGAGGAGCACTTTGTAAAGGATAACCTGGCGTGGGTGGATAATCTCAAACTTCGCGCTTCATGGGGAAAATTAGGAAATCAGAACATCGGAACATATCCTTACCAGAATGTCTTGGCAACTGGTCAGAATTATACTTTTGGAGGAACTCTTGCTTCAGGAATTGCTTTAACAACTTTGGCCAACGCTAATGTGACCTGGGAAACTACAGCAGTTACCGACCTGGGTCTTGACTTATCTGTTTTGAAAAACAAACTTAGTTTGACTTTTGATTATTTTGACAAAACTACATCTGATATTCTTTATAAAAAATCTGTTTCATCAGTGTTGGGCTTAGCAGTAAATGAGTATAATGCCGGCGAAGTGAAAAATAAAGGATTTGAAGTTATGCTAAATTACCATACTTCTATAGGTAAACTAAATATTAGTGTGGCTCCCAATTTTTCATACGTTAAAAACCAGGTAACCAAACTGGCCGAGGGCAAGCAACAGGATATTGCTCAAGGACTATTTGTTGGTCAACCAATTGGTGCCATTTATGGTTATGTTGCTGATGGAATATTTAAGGATGACGCTGATGTGGCAAGTTATGCTACACAGCCAATTGCGGGACAACCAGGAGTTATCCGTTTTAAAGATATCAGCGGACCTGAGGGTGTTCCCGATGGTAAAGTAGATGCTACATACGACCGTAAAGTGATTGGTTCAACTACTCCCAAATATTATTTTGGTGCAACGATTACTGTTAATTATGTTGGATTTGATTTTTCATTGTTGCTTCAAGGTTTGGGCGGATTTGATAAACAAATGGGTTCTTACATGGCCTTTGCTTTCTATAATAGCGGCCAAATTCAAAAATGGCAGGCCGACAATGCATGGACAGAAGCTAACCCTGACCCCAATGCAAAATATCCTAAACTAACGAGTTTAAACATGGGAAGTGAAAATGTGCAAACATCTTCATTCTGGAATAAGAATGCCAGCTTTCTTCGTGTGAAGAATCTGCAGATAGGCTATACAATTCCCAACAACATCACACAAAAAATCAGAATAAACAATTTGCGTATATTCTTTAGTGGACAAAACCTCTTTTCATTCAATCATTTTTATACAGGCTGGGACCCTGAAATGTACCAAAATACCGGTGATAGCCCATGGTTCTATCCCATCACTAGTGTTTATTCATTTGGGTTAAATGTTAAGTTTTAAACTTGATGCAAATTCGTTAGATTTTAACTGTTAAAATTAGTAAAATGAAAAAGAAAATTTTCAATTCTATCATAACTAAAACATGTATTGTTTTAGGATTTCTACTGGCTTTCAGTACAAGCTGTAAAAAAAATTTCTTTGATAAACAGCCACTGGACGCAATCTCTGATGCAACATTCTGGAAAACAGAAAATGATGCTAAACTTGCGCTTATTGGCTGTTATAATACTGGCGCTGGTTGGCAGGATGGAGATTTCTGGACGCCCAGATCCCTTGTATATCTTGACCTTATGGCTGGAGATGGGTCTGAAAAAGAGCTTATTCCGGATCATGTAACCGACGGAACGCTAACTTCTTCATATTGGGTTACTGGAGGTTATTGGTCTAATGCATACAAGAAAATAGCTACATGTAATAATTTTCTCGATCATGCAGCAAATATCACAATGGACGAAGCAAAAAAAGCCATCATGGTTGCTGAAGTCCGTACCCTTCGGGCTTACGAATATTTTAACATCGCATTGTATTTTGGTGATGTTCCCTTAGTTCAACATGTACTTACACTTGCGGACGCCAACAGTGTATCCCGTGCTTCGAAAGCTGATGTTTGGACATTTGTAGAAACCGAGTTAAAAGAAAGCGCTGCAGTTCTTCCTATAACCCGCCCCGACGCTGAAAATGGCCGTCTGACAGCCGGAGCGGCTTTAGGTATATTAGGCCGCTTGCAAATGGAAGAACAAAAATGGAGCGATGCTGCTGTAACGTATAAGACAATTATCGATTTTAATTGCTATAGCATTGATCCCAAATACAGGGAGTTATTTTTAGGTGATCATGAATTCAGTAAAGAAATCATAATGAGTTCACAATACCTGAAGGATACTTACGGACAAGTACTTCTGATATATTTGACTCCTGAAGCCTGGGGTGGATGGCATCAATTCTCTCCTTTTAACGAACTGGTGAAAGAGTACGAATGCACTGATGGAAAAACGATTGACGTGTCACCTTTGTATGATAAGAACAATCCGTACAATAACCGCGACCCAAGATTGGATGCTACCATATTTATTCCGGAACGGACAGTTTTCAGAGGGACTACTTATACAACCAATCCAACCTCAGGTAATAACGACAAGTTCGGAAAATACCCCGTTTGGAGTGGGTATAGTATTCTTAAATTCATGGAAGACGATGCCTCTGTAAGTGTGTGGAGTTCAGGGACTAATTGGATTATGATCCGTTATGCCGAGGTTCTTTTGGGTTATCTTGAATCAAAATTGGAATCAGGTGCTGCCATAGACCAGGCATTGCTTGATCAAACAGTTAATAAGGTCCGTGGACGGGCAGCTGTAAATATGCCTCCTGTAACAACTACAAACCCTGATGATCTAAGAAAAATTGTAAGAAGAGAGCGTAGAGTCGAGTTTGCTTTTGAAGGCCTTAGGTATTATGATATTCTTCGTTGGGGCATTGCTGCTGACGTACTTAACTATCAGTTTACCGGGCAGAAACTTACCAACGATCCGGCAAATTATACAAGCTATCCTGTTGATGCTGATGGTTACTATATTATGTCTCAGCAAAAAAGAGCTTTTATAAAAGGCAAGAACGAATTATGGCCTATTCCACAATCAGAAAGAGATATAAATAAAAATTTGACTCAAAATACCGGGTATTAATTTATTTTGACATCGGAAGGGCTGTGTAAATATGTTGCACAGCCCTTTTTAACTAAACATCCTTGCGTTTAAAACCTTCTTTAAAAAGGAAAAAGTAAGGAAAGTCTCTTTAATAGAATCCTTTCCAGATTCAATTATGGGAAATAAATTTGATTCAAAATTATTACTTAGATTAATAAAATTAAAACATACTAAATTATAGCCATGAAGAGAAGAACACTTTTAAAAAATCTTGCAGTAACGGTACCGGCACTTTATCTGGCAAATAATCTGAAAGCAGGGAATTTTTTATACAATTTACCTATTAGGGAATCAATTGCGGAGGGCCCCTTTCAACCTTCATGGCAATCACTAAAACAGTATAAGACACCAGAATGGTACAAAGATGCCAAATTCGGGATATGGGCGCATTGGGATCCACAAAGCCAGGCCGAAGCGGGCGACTGGTATGCCCGTGGCATGTATGACGAGGGAAGCAGACAGTATAATCTGCATGTAAAAAAATACGGCCATCCCTCCAGATTTGGTTTTAAAGATGTGATTAATGACTGGAAGGGAGAAAACTGGAATCCTGACCAACTTATGCAACTATATAAACGTGCAGGAGCTCAATATTTTGTAGGTATGGCCAATCACCATGATAATTTTGATAATTATAACAGCAGATACCAATCCTGGAATTCGATAAATATAGGCCCTAAAAAGGATATTATCGGGGGATGGGCCAAGGCTGCCAGAGAGAAAGGAATGCGTTTTGGGGTAAGTGTACATGCTGCCCATGCCTGGCTTTTCTATGAAACAGCTCAACGTTCCGATAAGAAAGGAGAATTGATGGGTATTCCTTATGATGGAAAACTTCAGAAAAAAGACGGAAAGGGTACCTGGTGGGAAGGGTTCGACCCACAGGATTTATATGCACAAAACCATGCGTTAAGTCAGGGTAGTGATAATGAAGTCAATATTCATAACCAATGGGGTTGGAACAACGGCGCAACAATACCCGATAAAGCCTATTGCGATAAATTCCTTAACCGGACAATCGACCTGATTAACCAATACGATCCCGATCTTGTTTATTTTGATGATACGGCTCTTCCTTTATGGCCAATAAGTGATGCGGGTTTAAAGATCGCAGCTCATTTATATAACAACAGCATTAATAAAAAGGGAAAACTGGAAGCAGTTGTAAATGGCAAAATATTGGATGAAGAACAACGCCAGTGTATGGTTTGGGATATTGAGTTAGGACGAAGTGACAGGCTTGAACCATTAGTATGGCAAAGCGATACATGTCTAGGGAATTGGCATTATGACCGTTCAATTTATGATAATCATCGGTATAAAATAGCAAAAACAGTTATCCATAGCCTTATAGATATAGTTAGTAAGAATGGAACCATGCTCCTCAATGTACCTGTTCGGGGTGATGGGACAATCGATTCAGATGAAACCGCAGTAGTAGAAGAAATAGCCTCTTGGATGAAAACAAATGGAGAAAGCATTTTCAGCACCAGACCGTGGAAAATATTCGGTGAAGGTCCGGCACAGAAAAGCTATAACCCATTAACAGCGCAGGGATTCAATGAAGGAGGAGGCAAACCATTTAGTTCATCGGATTACCGGTTCACCACGAAAGGAAATACACTGTATGTAATCGCACTCGGTTGGCCAGAAAACGGAAAGGCATTGATTAAAAGTCTTTCAAAGGGAAATTCTTTGAGACCTGAATCGATCAACCGCGTTGAATTATTAAGCAGGGGAGAACTTAAGTTTGAGCTAAAGGAAGAAGGTCTGGAAGTTATACTTCCTGATAGCAAACCTGAACTCAATTATGCATATTCCTTGAAAATCAGTTGAAAAGAAAATGCACTCTCCCTGATCCCTTTCTATTATTATAAGCAAACCTGCATTTTAATAATTGTGAAAACTTGCATCGGCAAAGCAAAAAAATTTCTGGTTACCCTGAAGAATGTTTGAAAAGGATTTTCATATCTTAGCTGAACCTAAAAACCTAATCTGTAAAATTAAAATACTATGAAAAAAGGTCTTTTCATCACATTTCTTCTTGGATTCATTATCTGCTCAAATCATGCAACTGCACAAAAGAAAAAAGATGCTGCAAAAGATTCTTTGAAAAAAGATACCGGACTGTCCTCCACGTTCAGTGGATTATCATTCCGGAGTATAGGTCCGGCCTGGCAGGCAGGACGAATTTCTGATTTTGCGGTAAACCCAAAAGATCATTCTGAAATTTACGTGGGTGTTTCCGCCGGCAATGTGTGGAAGACAACAAATAACGGAACCAGCTGGACACCAATATTTGATAAATACGGAGCTTATTCAATTGGTTGTTTGAAAATCGATCCTGAAAACCCATTTGTTGTTTGGGTCGGAACAGGCGAAAAAAATTCTCAGCGACAGCTGGGTTATGGCGATGGTATATATAAATCGGAGGATGGTGGGGCAAGCTGGAAAAATATGGGGTTGAAAGATTCAAGACAAATCGGAATGATAGAAATTGATCCCCGTAACACCGATATTGTTTATGTAGCAGCCGAGGGTTCTATTTGGGGATCAGGTGGGGACCGTGGCCTCTACAAAACAGTTGATGGGGGCAAAACATGGAATAAAGTTCTCGATATAAGCGAAAATACCGGTGTTAAGAATGTTGTTCTTGACCCACGCAATCCCGATATTCTTTACGTGACAGCAGAGCAGAGAAGAAGACATGTATTTACGAAAATAGGTGGTGGACCTGAATCAGCAATCTATAAATCAAAGGATGGCGGCAAAACTTGGGACAAAATAATGAATGGACTTCCAAAAGTTGACATTGGAGGTATGGGACTTGCAATATCACCGGTCAATCCTGATGTATTATATTTAATTATGGAAGCTGCAGGAGAATCAAGTGGATTCTACAGGACGATGAACAGAGGCGCCTCATGGGAAAAAATGAGCTCCTATGCCTCTAGCGGACAGTATTTTAACACTATTGTTTGCGATCCAAAAGATATTAATAAAGTTTATAGCCTGGAGGTTGCTTCACAGGTAACACTTGACGGCGGAAAGACATGGAACCCTGTAGGAAATAACCAGAGACATGTTGATGATCATGCAATGTGGATTGACCCTGACAATACTAAACACTTCTATATCGGAGGCGATGGTGGCATATATGAGACATTTGACAAGGGTGAAAATTACATTTTTAAATCTAACCTCCCAGTACCACAATTCTACAGGGTAAGTGTCGATAATGCGTTACCTTTTTACAATATTTATGGAGGCACCCAGGATAACAACTCAATGGGTGGCCCTTCACAAAACATCAACAGGGACGGTGTGGTAAATGATGACTGGAAAGTTACTGTCGGAGGGGACGGTTTCTGGGTGGCAAATGATCCTGTTGATGAAAACATTGTATTCACCGAATCTCAATACGGGAACGCTGCCCTCTGGGACAAGAAGAGCCAGGAATCGATAGGGATCAGGCCGGTTCCACGCGAAGGAGAAAAAACATACAAATGGTATTGGGATACTCCGATAGTAATTAGTCCTTTTAATCGGGAAAGAATATATATGGCAGCAAATAAAGTATTCAGAAGCGATGACCGCGGAAGAACTTGGGTCGAAATTTCAGGAGATCTTTCACGGAATGAGGATCGTAATAAATTTAAAGTCATGGGTAAGTACTGGAGTATCGATGCTGTTGCCAAAGATGTATCAACTTCACAATGGGGATTGATTGTATCTCTTGCTGAATCGAGGGTCAAAAAGGACCTCATATATGCAGGCACTGATGATGGAGTTATTGCTGTTACTGAAGACGGAGGAAAGAACTGGACAAAGATAACCACTTTTCCGGGTATTCCTGAATATACTTATGTAAGCGACTTACTACCTGATAAATTCGATGAAAATGTGGTATATGCTACATTCAATAATATGCTTAATGATGATTTCAAACCGTACATACTAAAAAGTTCTGATAAAGGAAAGACATGGATTCCTTTGACTAATAAACTGCCGGCAAATGGTTCAATTCACACTATAGAACAGGATAATGTCAAACCAAATCTGCTCTTTACAGGATCTGAATTCAGTTTCTATTTTTCAATCGATGGCGGAAATGAATGGATAGAATTAAAGTCGGGACTTCCTACAATTGCAGTTCGAGATATAGCTATCCAGGAACGTGAGTGTGACCTTGTTATCGCAACCTTTGGAAGAGGCTTTTATGTTCTTGATGATTACTCGCCGTTGAGAAACTTCAAAAAAGAGATGCTTGACACTCCTGGTTATATATTCCCGATTAAGGATGCAAAAATGTTTGTACAGTCTCGCGGCTTCGACAACCAGGGCTCGATGTATTTCAAAGCTCCTAATCCTGAATTCGGTGCGACTTTTACTTACTTCGTGAAAGATGTTCCGAAAACTGCGAAAGCTATACGCGAGGAGAAAGAGAAAGTTCTTTTTGAAAAAGGAGAACCAATACCGCAGCCTTCAATTGCTGAACTGGATGCAGAGGCAAAAGAGGAAAAAGCATATCTGGTTTTTACAATTACCGATGAGAATAATAATATTGTGAAACGTCTTTACAAATCAGCATCAAAAGGAGTTAACAGGATTACATGGAACTTCACGTATGAGAGCCTGGCGCCGGTAACCACAACAAAATATGAGCCTGTCGTTTCCATCAGCGGAGGCAGAGGAAGAAGAGGTGGCGAAGGAAGAGGCATACAGGCAATGCCGGGAACTTATAAAGTTGCCTTATCAATAGTTGCAAAAAATGAAACAAAACTGCTTTCGGAACCTGTTTCATTCATTTGCAAACCACTGGGGCTTGCAACATTCCCTCCTACAGATATCAAAGCTAAATATGCATGGATTGGTGATGCTTCAGAATTCTCAAGAACTATGTACGGTACAATAAGTTATATTACAGAACTTGTTGACCGGCTGAATGCCATAATGCAGGCCATACATCAGACACCTCTGGCTACGCCTGAAATGATGAAAGAGGCTAAACGAATAAATACTGAACTGGAAGATATTCAGTTTAAATTTAATGGCCCGAAGGCAAAAGCGAGCTCTGAAGAACTTCCACCCGTTGACATGCCGCTATCTGACAGACTGAATGAGATGACGTCGGCAAGTTACGGTACAAGCGGAGATATTGTCACCACCGCTAAACAACAGCTGGAAATCCTGAAAACTGAGTTTCCCCCAATACTTGAAAGAGTGAAAAAAGCAGGTGAGGATCTTCAGAAACTTGATAAACAGCTTGATGCAATAAAAGCACCGTGGACTCCGGGAAGGGTCCCTGTTTTAGAAGGTAAAAGACAGTAGTAAGTATTAATTGCTTTTGAGGAGATTTTTTTTTATCCTTGTTATTGAATAATAATTTTAAAAAATGATTATGAGCAGACCAGTCACACTCTTTACAGGCCAATGGGCAGACATGCCGTTTGAAACTTTATGCCAAAAAGCCAGTTCATTTGGTTATGATGGTTTGGAATTAGCCTGCTGGGGAGATCATTTTGAGGTAAATAAAGCCGATGATGCATATTGCCGCAAGAGGAAAGAAATACTCGCTAAATATGGTCTTAAAGTTTTTGCGATTGCTAATCACCTGGTAGGTCAAGCTGTTTGTGATCGTATTGATGAAAGACACAAAAGTATATTACCTGACTACGTGTGGGGAGATGGCGATCCTGAAGGTGTTCGTCAGAGAGCTGCCAGGGAGATGATCAATACAGGAGAAGCAGCTAAAAGAATGGGAATTAATATTGTTACTGGCTTTACCGGAAGTTCCATCTGGCCCCTCCTCTACTCATTTCCTGCGGTTCCACAGTCTATGATAGATAAGGGATTCCAGGATTTTGCATCTCGTTGGATACCAATCCTGGACAAATATAAGGAACTTGGTATTCACTTTGCTCTCGAAGCTCACCCCACAGAAATTGCATTTGACATAGCTTCAGGAAAAAGAGCCATTAAAGCTGTTAAAAACCATCCTAACTTCGGCTTCAATTTCGATCCTTCTCACTTTGGTTACCAGGGAGTCGATTATGTAAAATTTATTTACACTTTCCCGGAAAAAATTTTCCATGTCCATATGAAAGATGTAGGTTGGTCAAGAGTGCCAACAGAAGCGGGAGTATTCGGTGGACATACTGAATTCGGAACTCTTGGCCGCTTCTGGGATTTCAGAAGTCTTGGACATGGGAACATAGTATTTGAGGATATTATAAGGGCACTTAACACAATCAAATACAAGGGACCACTGTCCGTAGAAT
>Ga0224521_1000430_pt1 | contig 12631 bp, 7 predicted proteins | sample CFST0metaG_FD_182731 | JGI IMG/M metagenome (GOLD analysis project Ga0224521, IMG submission 182731) | Peat soil microbial communities from Stordalen Mire, Sweden - C.F.S.T0 | ecosystem: Environmental > Terrestrial > Soil > Wetlands > Peat | place: Sweden: Norrbotten County, Stordalen Mire... | reverse complement strand
GTCACGTTGTTGTTTGTATAGATCCAGTTAACTTTATACGTTCCATCCGCCATAAGGCCAAATGCACCACGGGTTGGGTAATAAAGCACTGTGGCATTCGACCGGTATTCTATTTGATTGTTCGGGCAAATCACTTTGCTGTCACGGCACAGCATGCTTAATGAACTTCCATCCCAAAAATAGCCACCGTTGATTATGATTGGCGCATTGTCTGCATTATAAAATTCGGTAGGAGTTTTGGTACCTGATACTTCACCCAGCACATTGAATGTCGCACTGTTATTCATATCGGCCACTGCAATATAAGCTATCGCACTTTTGTTTAATAATGTGGCGGATGATTTATACACTTTTATATAGGATGGTAAATTGCCAAATCCGGTTTGTAATTTCCAGCCCTGAGCCAGAATTGTAGAATCGGTACTTGCACTGTCGCTGATAGGGTCATCCCACTCCCATGCGAGAGAGTTATTATCATGATGACTGCATGATGAGAGCGTTTGTATAAAAACAAACCCAAAGACAATGAGTAAATTTGATGTTTTATATTTTATTTTACACACACTAAAATGAGTTATTATGAAAATTTATCAAAAGAGGTTTCAGCACCTTTATCGACCAACAAAGGTGCTGAAACCATATTATTCTTTCTACTTCTTAATACAATCGAACTGATAAGCCCCAAGAGCTTTACAATTATTATCGATGTAATATAAAGTCAATGTATATCCATCAGCCGAAGGCACTAACAGAACATCACCGGTAGCCGAAACTCCGTCGGTACCATTGTATGAGGTGATTGCAGGCTTGAACATAAGTGAAGGAGATGCATCAACAGTTCCTGTGAATTGTCCCATACTTGTTACATCATACAAATAGAGTTGCGTGTTCATACCCCATTGTGGGAAATGTGAAACACAGCAAAGCGACAAGTATTTGGCTCCATTAAATGATTTTACATCAAGGCAGTTGTTGTTGTAACCCCATGCACTACCATCACCTTGTGGGTTTAAACTAGCCTGACTAGTCGTTCCTTTCATATAATGTAATACATCGGCATCATAGAAAGATGTAAAATAGCCATCCGAAGGGTTTGTTGTTGGATAAACAATGTCGCCGATTTTAACGTCGCTACTCCAATTTCCAATACCAGTCATAGTAATGACTTCCGGGCTACCAACAGTTCCACCGCTTACAATCCAACGAACATAGCTACTTGAGCCATTCGTATTTTCAAGCTCAGCACTAATAATTGCGTCACCATCAATGCTACCTTGTACCGACATTTTTCGTCCAAGTATAGAACCTGTGGAATTGCTGTAAGAAATAAATGCCGAAGGAGCTGTACTTACCGATTTTGTTTTGTAAATCCTGAATGTATTGCCATCAGCGGCATAGTTACATAACAAGAGGTTCCCGTTTAAATCGTTAGTTACACAACCGCTTGCGCTGGCCGAACCTAAGGTTATTTGCCCTATTTTTGTTCCGGTAATTCTATTGAAATAAATTGGTGTACTACCATTACCCATGTTTACTATCAGGTTGTTTCCGATAGATGCCAATGATGCATTGTTTGTTCCATCCCAACCAAAACCGGCACTGGTGAAATCAAATGACCACAATAATTTTTCACTTCCTGCCCGATAACCATAAGCAATCTTTTCGGGAGCTGCTTTGCTTACCGTATAAGTGCTGGTGGTTCCATCTTGTGCAGTTACAGTAAATTCTGTATTTGCATTCAGGTTCATAACAGTAGTTTTCGGATCAGGCGAAATGATAGCATGTGGCGACAATTTGTAATCCACATTCACAGCCGAAAGATCATCGGTAGTAATCAGCGAAATAACTTTTTTATCCTGGTCAATAGTTCCCGTTACACCTGCAAAACCCGTTGCATCATTTGCCGGTACAGAGAAGTAGGTGATTTGAGTTCCGCTCAATTTCTTAATTGCTCCGGTAATACAAATTTGTTTGGTTTCGCCACGTCCATTTGTAAACTGGAAGTAATTCTTTTTAGTCAAATCTAAAATTCCTAATTTTGGAGAAAGACTACAATTATCGTCCATCGAAGCAATCACTCTCATTTGAGTAATTGCTGTTGTTAAGTCACTTTCCTCCGGATAATAATATGGAATATTTATAACAATATCAGAATTGATATCTGTTACCGTTGTTTTAAATTCAGCTTTGGTATAATCACCTTCAACAAAATAGCTTGTCAGACTATTCAGTCCCATATTATTGGTTGATGAAACAAGATCATCGGGCGATTGACAGCCCAGGAAAAGTCCCGCAATTCCTGTTAATATTATATATATATGCTTTTTCATATTGCTTTTATTATTACGTGTTATCTCCATTCTGGATATTGTTGAATAGCCGTATTGTTTGTCAATTCATCTTGTGGAAGAGGAATACGATAAAGTTTTGCAGGAAAATAGCGATCTTGTTTATCACAATCGACATAAGTATAGGTGAAAGTACCATCAAGATTCTTTTCAATCTTCAATCCATGTACCCGATATCCTGTATATTGAGTTGCTGCCAGTTGCCAACGACGCATATCCCAGAAAAGAAGTCCTTCATAAGAAAGTTCGATTTTACGTTCCTGACGAATAGCAGCCATCAGATCGGCACCTGTCTTACTTGTATAAGGTAATCCAACTCTGTCTCTGATTGCTTTAACAGCTATATTAGCACTATCTGCTTTTCCTGTTTGGTAACATGCTTCGGCAAAGTTCAACAACACTTCCGCGTAACGAATAGAAATCCATGGTTGTGTACTTGCTGTTTTTACCGAGAGATTATGAGTTTCATCAACAAGTTTTCTCAAATAATAACCTGTAGTAGTACGTCCTGCCGGAGCCGGATCAACACTGTATTGACACCAACCGTCAGCTCCATTCACAAAAGGTTCAATCTTACGTCCTTTCCAGGAAGCTCCATTAAATAAAATTGAAGCCTGAAAACGTGGTTCCAGCTTGTCGTAAGGAGGAGTTGTTGTGCTGCTGCTATGCCATGCCGACCAATCGGGGAAACCGCCTGTTGCCAGTTCATATGATTCTACCATTTCCTGTGTAGGAGTTCCTAATCCTCCTTGTTGAACACCAGCATCGCCTACCGGTGAGAATTCATCATCAAAATTATGAGTTATGCCACTTGCATTATAGTTATATTCCAATATAGCTTCTGTATTACCATTTTTCCCAGACTTGAAAGCATCTGCATAATTGGCTGTCAGTTTATATTTATTTGAATTCATAACTTTAGAAGCAGCACTTTTAGCCACGTCCCATCTTTCGGCATAAAGCATTGCTCTGGACAATAAAGCATAAGATGCTCCACTTGTAATTCGCCCAAAATTAATTGCTTCCCATTCCTGAGGAAGATTTTCACCGGCAAATTTCAAGTCGGCTTCAACCATATCCCATCCTTGCGCTTCTGTACTTATTGGTTTGTTAGTTGTAATCTGAGTGAGATCTTCGGTGTATAAAATCACCTCTTTGTAACGTTTCAGCAATTCAAAATAATAATATGCACGGAAGAAACGAAGTTGACCCAAAATCTGTGCTTTAGTGACAGCATCGAAAGAACTATATTTATTCATATTGCTCATGGCCTCGTTTACACGGCGGATACGGGTATATAAATCACTCCATGCTCCTAAATCGTACGATGCCCAACTGGCAGACATTACTCCGGCATATACAAACAAATTACATCTGTCCATATGGGTACTATTTGTTTTCGAACCGTATTTCAGTGTCTCGGTAAAACCTTCGGTCATACCATCAACTGATTGGTTTATACCAAAGCTACCATATAAATTGATTGAATTGTAAAAATCATTTACAGCCAATTCAGCATATTCAGGTTTGCTCCATATCAATTTATCGGAAGCCCTGTCAGTAGGTGTTAAGTCAAGATAATCACTACACCCCATAAAACCAAGTGAGCAACCTATCATTACTACACTCAATATTTTTTTACTTATACTTTTCATATCTTCAAATTTAGAATGTGAGGGTAATACCTGTCATAAATGTTTTTTGTTGAGGATAGTAGCCATTGTTCACACTAGGTGATTCCGGATCAATACCCTGAGGAAGCCCTGACAATGTGAACAAATTGGATCCCTGAACATAGATTCTTGTTTTAGTAATTCCTACTTTTTTCATCAATGTAGCCGGAAGAGTATATCCTATCTGAGCTGATTTCATACGAATGTATTTTCCATCACGGAACCAAAATGTAGAAGCCAGTCCATTGTTATTATGCGGATCATTTACAGTCAGACGCGGATATGTGCCGCTGGTATTATCCGGACGCCATGCATTTTCAACCAGATAAGCTGGTGAATTTGCACCTCCATTAAATGTTTTCGTATAAATTGTATTGTCATCATATCCGTTGTAGTAGGTACCGGTCATAGATACCTGACAATCGGCAGCACCTGTAAATTGCACATTGAAATCAAATCCACGCCAGTCACCAAAAAGGTTCAAACCGGCAACCAATTCTGGTTTGTTTGATTTTCCAACAAATGCTTTATCTTGATAATCAATAATTCCATCTCCATTTAAGTCAACATATTTGATATCACCTGTACGTGGCTTTTCACCAAATGGCCATGCAGAATTTTTGATTTCAGCTTCGGTTTGGTAAAGTCCATCGGCAACCCAACCAAAGAGTGTTCCAACAGCCTTTCCTGTTAGTTTTGCATAATCCGGAGTGTTGGGGCTATCGGGATAGCGCAACCAACGGCTTTTTGCGAAAGTGAAATTTAAACTGCTACCAAAATTAAAGGTATTTTTACCTGTTCCTACATGATTACGATGTGTCAGAGTAACTTCAATACCTTTGGTGTCCATTCTTTTATAGTTCTCGTATGAAGGATAATACCCACCCATGGATGGTGCATAGTTTGAACCCATTGCTGTAAGAATATCATAAGTATAATTATAGAATGCATCAAACTCCACTCCCAGCAAACCTTTCCACAGAGTAAGATCAAAACCTCCATTGTAGGACAATGTACGTTCCCAACTTAAATTCGGATTTGCATAGCCGGTTGTGTATATCGAGTTCACAAGGTTTCCACCGATACTTGTTGAGTTTGTTCTGAAATCATACGTATTCAGGTAAGAGTAAGCCGGAACTCCATCGTTACCAAGCATACCAACTGATCCGCGGATTTTGAAATTGTCTATACAACTGATGTTTTTCATAAAATCTTCACTGGAAACTCTCCAGCCTGCTGAAAGTGAAGGGAAAAATCCCCAACGTTTTCCGCCTACATTTCCCGAAAATTTATACGAACCATCATATCGTCCGGTAAATTCAGCCAGGTATTTATCGTCGTAATCATACTTCATTCTGAAAACATAACCAATGCTTCTTGTCTCATCGCTTTTACCTTCAATAGACTTGTCTGCTGGTTGTGCAAATCCCAGTTCAGGTAATGATTCAAATACCGGACTGGTACTTTTTCCATAAGCACCAAAACTGTTCGATTTGTAATCGCGGATTTCAGTCAAAACCATTGCATCAACATGATGTTTTTTTGCAATCGTAGTAGCATAGTTTATACTTCCCTGTCCTACTAACTGAGTATATTCAGCATCACCTTCGCCTAATGAATAAAAAGTACTTCCCCTTGCATCAATAACCTTGTCAAAACTTATGTCTGAAGTTGATGAATCAGGAATTCTGGCCATCGAAACATAATATGGAGTGTTCAGATTTTTGTTTCTTGAGGTTTCAAAGTCATACGAACCGGTAGCTTTAAAGTTTAAACCTTTTATTCCCGGAACGTCATATTGCAAGCTTACATTTGACTGTATGTCCTGATTGTTAGTCTTGTATACTCCGGATTTATTTATAGCAGCCAATGGACTGTTAGGTTGATTGCTCCCATTGGGAGTTGCCACATCCAGTCCGTTATACGTCTTAGGCAAATAAGGGTGGCTATTTATAGCCTGATTCACAATAGTCATCCACGAATCTCCATCTGTACCGTCTGTGTCTGTTCCTGCTGAACCGGCTTCGTATCCTGGTCGTTGTTTACGTCCAACCTGACCGGCTACACCAAGACTAAATTTCCAGTTAGTTGCAATATTGGCATCAATATTAGCACGTACATTATAGCGTTTATAAGTATAATTTTTAATATTACCTGCCTGATCCAGGTAGCCCAGCGAAGTAAAATATTTTAAATTCTCATTACCTCCTTGTATGGTTACGCTATGCTGCTGATTTTGACCGGTTCCGAATATTTCATCCAACCAATTGGTATTTCCCCAACCATCAGAATCATCGCCATTCGTCATTTTGGCAATCTGAGATTTAGTAAAAACAGGACTGTTACCATCCATTTCTAAACCTTTATTGTAATATAAGGCAAAGCTGGGACCATCCAGAAATTTTGGAAAGTTTGCATTTCGTGAAATACCCAATGAACCGTTATATGTAATTTGAGATTTACCAACATGTCCTTTCTTGGTGGTAATAATAACTACCCCACCTGCTCCTTTTAACCCATAAACTGCAGCTGCAGCTCCATCTTTTAAAACTGATACCGATTCGACATCATTCGGATCAATATCATTAATAGACCGGGGCATTCCGTCAACAATATAGGTTACTCCGTAAATCGAACCCCGAATAGTCAACGCTGCCTGATCAGCACCTGGTTGACCTGAAGTTTGTACAGACTGAATACCGGCTACACGACCTCCCAGTAAACTCGAAATATTGGTTGATGGAGTTGTTAGTAATTGATCTCCCCTGATCTGAGAAACAGATCCGGTTAATGTGCTTTTCTTTTGAGTGCCGTAACCTACTACCATTACTTCATCAAGAAGCGTATTATCTTCCTGCATGATGATTGTAAGCTCTTTGTTTGAACCAACCGGAACCAATTGTTTTGTATAGCCCACAAATGAAAAGGCTAATACAGACTTTTGGTTAGGAACTTTAATGGAAAAATTACCATTTACGTCAGTTATTGTTCCAACCGTTGTACCTTTAACCATTACGCTAAGTCCTGTGAGAGGCTCGCCATTGGTATCTTTCACTTTTCCCTGAACGTTTATCTGTGCATTTACAATAAATGCACAACACAACATCCATAGCAGAACGAGACAACGATTGCCTCGTAGGTGCAGTTTTGATAAGTTGAAGTTTTTCATAAATTTGAATTAATAATAATTATTTAAAGGGAGTTTATTTTTATTCTTCTAATTCGCTAATACCAACACTTAAATCTGCTTACAACCTTTTATCCTTTTTGTTTTATTGTTTTATTTTCTCGAGTACCTGCCAACATTGGTACATTCCGCGAGGTACATGGAAGCAACCTTTCCATTTTCCACCTTTTAAGCTCAGTAGCACTTCACCTTGCCGGTTCAGATAACCAAACCATTCCGGATGTTCAGTATCTTTGAAATGCGACCAGGTATATTCATGAACTTTTTCAAACCAATGTAAACATTCTTTAGAGCCAGTCAATTGATATCCTTTTATCAGGGTTATCAAAGTCTCTACATGAACCCACCAAAGTTTTTGATCCCATTCAAGCTGCTGCGTCGGATAGCCTTTTCTATCCATAAAATAAAAAATACCTCCGTACGTTTCATCCCAGCCATATTCTACCATTTTCAAAGCAATATCGGTTGCCTTTTTAATTAATTCCGGACGTTGAAGCCGCTCGCCCAAATCCATAATAAACCACATGGCTTCAATTGCATGTCCCGGATTAACGAGCCGTCCATCAAAACTATCCGAAAGTTCACCATCAAGTGTTACATTCTCTATTACTATTCCCAACTCCGGACGATAGAAAACATCAATCACTTCATGGATACAGGTTTCAATGGTTTTTGCTAAGAAATCTTTATCCAGCAAATGCTCAATTTCCAATGCCAGATTACAAAGAATCATCGGCAATGCAAAGTTTTTTAAATCACGGGTGCCTGCATGCGCTTTAGTCCATTTTCCCTTGGGATTATCAACTTTCGAAAGGATTTTCTCGAAAGTGATTTTGGCTATTTGCTCATATTCTTTGTTACCGGTAGCTAAGCCTAACTGTCCGAAAGCCATGGATGCAAACGTGTAAGAGAAAATATTATACGGTTCTACCAATGGTTCTCCTTCCTGTGTTACAGAGAAATACCAGTTATAATCTCCATCATGTCCGTATTTCTTAAGAAACTCTCCGCCTTGTATAGCACAGTCTAACCATTCCTGACGTTTTTCTACTTTATTGTAAAGCATGGCAAACATCCATACCTCACGACCTTGCAACCAGATAAATTTATCGGTATCAAACACTTTCCCGGTTTGGTCTAAGCAGCTGAAATATCCTCCAAACTCTTTATCCTGCGAGTTTTCGAGCCAAAAGGGCAATACATTATTCAGTAATTCGCCTTTGTATTGTTCTGCTAATTCTTTAAAATCCATTTACTTTTATGTTTTATTGTTCAATATATTCGCGATATCGATTATATAAGTGTCCGGCTTGCAAGTAAGCCGACTGTGGACTCATGAAGTGCGAAAACTCGAAGGTTATTGCATTTTCAATTCCTGCTTCGGCAGCCAATTCCAACTTCAATTTCAATTTTTCCCATTTAATTGGTAAAAATTTGATAGGCATATCTCTGTCAAATGTTTCAGAATTAGTCCAGCATGCCAGACCGTATTTATTGCAAAGACGTTTATTTATTTTCAGAAATTCAACAAGCTCATCGAATTCAACATGTCCATCCTGAAATGCTACAATATCAACCGCTCCTTTTATTCCTGCGAATATCTTGTCCCATTCTTCCTCGTGACTTTTCAGAGTTACAGCTTCGGCACGAACTGTTTCTGAATCATATTGGCTGATATTTTTTTTACCATCAATATAAGGCGAGATTAACACGGGTAAACCGGCAGAAACATTCTTACAATATTGACCCAACTGAGCAAACATTTCTATTATTTTACCATTATTCCTACTACATTCCTGCGACAAATACCAACCTGCAAAAGACTTATGATGCCCATATTTTTGCCAGACTTCATCTATTACATCTTTATTTACCTTAACCTCTCGTTCGTAATTTCCATTTGTCCAGAAGTCAGCATCAGCCCAATAGCGACCTGAGTCGTAAAGCCCAAAGTAAAACTGCATACCGTATTTAGTGCTTAGTTCCAAAAACAATTGCAGCAGATCCACAGGCGGCGTATAACATTTCTCTGTTTTAGTAAGCACCTCCGAGGGGAACGTTTGCCAGCGCTTATAACCTGACCGAATAAGAACTACCATTTCTATCCCAATGGCTCTCATATACGCAAAGTCTGCATCCCACTCTTTCGCTCCCCAATTTTGATGAGGAATATCATGGCTGATTTCGTCTAAAAATGTGGCTTTAATTTTCATGTTATCTGAATTTATAGTAAAAGTTAAACCGATTATTTCAATCCTGCATTTCAAATTTTGTAATTAGTACTTGATACAAAACAATGACTATTTCATTGTTTAAGTAAGCAAACAGAAAAAGGTATCAAAACATTAACAAAACAATAAAACATGTACTATTTTATTAATGCGACAAATGTAATTAAAATATTTTACTAACTATAGCGTTTTTATGAAATATTTTTCATATATTTGTAACCTGTTGATATAATGATATCTGTTTGTAAAAAAATAACTTTTTAAACTTTAATTGCCACCAATTTTATCAATTGTTATTAAAAATGAATTATATTTGCAGCATAATTTTTTAAAAATATTATCTATGAAACATACATTTATTGAAGAAATAGAGCTAGGGTCCAAGAATGCCATGATAAAAATTAATATCATTCGTTATTATATTAACAATGGCGAAAACACACTAGCCGATTTAGGTAAAGAAATGGATTTAAGTGTACCTACTGTGACAAAATTAGTGGGTGAACTAATAGATGAAGGCTATGTGGTTGATTTTGGTAAACAAGAAACAAATGGTGGGCGTCGTCCTAATATATACGGAGTCAATCCTGACTCAGGCTATTTTCTGGGTGTAGATATAAAACGGTTTCGTATAAATATAGCTTTGATAAATTTCAAAGGCGAGATGATAGAATTAAAATCGAGCATTCCTTTCTTTTACGAAAATACTCAGGATAGTTTCGACAAACTGTGCGTTATTATTAACGATTTTGTAAACAGTCTATCTATACCCAAACCCAAAATACTTAGTGCCGGAATAAATATGTCGGGAAGGGTTAACACAGAAACCGGACATAGTTATAGTCTTTACTATTTCAGCGAAAAACCATTGACCGAAATATTTCAGGAACGATTAGGCATGCATGTCACTATCGATAACGATTCACGTTCTATGGCCTATGGAGAATATATGAACGGTATAGTCAATGGCGAAAAGGACATCTTATTTGTAAACGTCAGTTGGGGTTTAGGACTGGGAATATTTATAGATGGAAAGTTATATTATGGGAAGTCAGGATTTGCCGGCGAATTTGGTCATTTAAATGCATTCGACAACGAGATTCTTTGTCACTGCGGCAAGAAAGGCTGTCTTGAAACCCAGGCATCCGGGTCGTTCATCCACAGACGATTTTTAGAAAAGATAGCCGAAGGAAATTCATCCATCCTCGAAAAAAGAATAAAAAACGGCGAGACCATTATACAAGAAGATATATTGGAGGCAGCCATGAAAGAAGATATGCTTGCTATTGAATTAATCGAAGAAGTAGGAAATACACTTGGCAAACACATCGCCGGATTGATTAATTTATTTAATCCTGAACTGGTTATTATTGGTGGAGTAGTTGCTTCGACCGGAGATTATCTGCTCTTGCCTATAAGAAGTACCATCAAAAAATACTCCCTAAACCTGGTGAGCAAAGATACAGCGATAAAGCTAAGCAAACTTGGAGACAAAGCCGGCGTTGTGGGAGCATGCATGCTTGCACGCAGTAAAATGCTGGGACTGATATAATATCACAATATTTTCAACACGCAATTCATTAAAAAAATTATATGCTTTTAGAAAACACAAAAAAAAGACATCCGGCAGCTTGGGTTCCTTCAGTTTATTTTGCCATGGGGCTGCCATTTGTTGCTATTGCAGCCGCATCCTCGTTAATGTTTAAAAATCTGGGCATCTCCGATTCTCAAATTGCATTTTGGACTTCGCTGGTCATGTTACCCTGGACTTTAAAACCATTATGGAGTCCACTACTCGAAATGTTCAAAACAAAAAAGCATTTTGTCGTTGCAACTCAAATGCTCACCGGTGTTACATTTGGATTAGTCGCACTTTCATTACCCCTACCCCATTTCTTCACATACTCTATTGCTTTTATGGCAGTAATTGCTTTTAGTGGTGCCACGCATGATATTGCCACAGTAGGCATATATTTAAACGAACTCTCGCCTGAGGAACAGGCTAAGTATGTTGGATGGCAAGGTGCTTTTTATAATATCGCAAAAATCTTATCAGGCGGAGTTATGGTTTATATAGCCGGCGAACTGGAACAAAAAACAGGTGTAGTTCATGCATGGATGATTGTAATGGGCATTTACGGCATAATCATGTTTTCTTTGTCACTCTACCACATAAAAATGTTACCTTCCGGCGGCTCATCCACACAAGTAAAATCAATTAACGAAGGCTTTACTACACTTAAAGATGTAGCAATTACATTCTTTCAAAAAAAGAATATTCTAATAAGTATTCTTTTTGTAATTTTTTACCGCTTTGCCGAAGGTTTTGCCATAAAAATTGCACCGCTGTTTTTCAAGGCTGCACGCGATCATGGCGGACTTGGACTTACAACATCCCAAATTGGACTTGTTTATGGTGTATTTGGTGCTATAGCCTTTGTTTTAGGATCTTTACTTGCAGGATATTACACTTCAAAAAGAGGATTAAAGAAAACACTTATGACTCTGTGCTTTTGCTTTAACATACCTTTTGCAGTATACTGTGTACTAGCTATAACTCAACCTCAAAGTCTTTACATTATAGGCATGGCTGTCGTTCTCGAATATTTTGGCTACGGATTTGGATTTGTAGGACTGATACTATATATTATGCAACAAATTGCTCCGGGAAAATATAAAATGGCTCACTATGCATTTGCTGACGGTATAATGGCACTGGGGTTCATGATTCCTTCTATGATTAGTGGCTATTTAAGTGATTTCCTGGGATACAAAATGTTCTTCATATGGGTTTTGATCGCAACAATTCCATCTTTCTTAATCACTTACTTTGCACCGTTCAACAAAGCAGAAACAGTGGAGGAAACTACACTGCAAAGCATTGAAGACAAATAATGCATCAATATGAAACACTAACAAAATATTTAACAGATTCGCATTAAGACAAAAAAAAGCGGACAATTCACTTCTGAATTGTCCGCTTTACATTTTATGATTAAAAGAGTTTATCTTTTCTTGTAAGAAGAACCGCCTTTATAACTTGAACTACCATTGCTTCTGCGGTCACCACCTGCAGATGGACGACTGCTTCTGTCACCTAAGTCACGATTGCGCCATGGTTTTTCACCGGTTCCTGCAGTTGCTGCCGGACGAGGTCCGCGATCAGCACCACGGTCTCCACCACGATAGCCA
>Ga0224521_1000424_pt1 | contig 12734 bp, 7 predicted proteins | sample CFST0metaG_FD_182731 | JGI IMG/M metagenome (GOLD analysis project Ga0224521, IMG submission 182731) | Peat soil microbial communities from Stordalen Mire, Sweden - C.F.S.T0 | ecosystem: Environmental > Terrestrial > Soil > Wetlands > Peat | place: Sweden: Norrbotten County, Stordalen Mire... | reverse complement strand
AAATTCTGAAATGGACAATATAATTATCAGCTTACATTGCTGGCAAACAGATGATGTCGGAGGTTTTGAAAAACCAGGATCTGTTCTTGGCGGTGGTGGTATTCAGGCTACAGGGAACTTTCCTGGGAAAGCAAAAACCATTGAGCAGATGAGATCTGATCTTGATAAAGTAATGTCTCTGGTTCCTGGTAAACAAAGATTAAATCTGCATGCCATTTATGGTGAGTTCGGTGGCAAACTTATTGATCGCGATCAGATTGAGCCAAAACATTTTCAGGGTTGGATCGACTGGGCAAAAAAAAGAGATATTGGCCTTGATTTTAACTGTACATGTTTCTCTCATCCTTTAGCTGATGATGGTTTTACTCTTTCAAGTAAGAATGAAAAGATCAGAAAATTCTGGGTTGAGCATACTAAACGATGCCGTGCAATCGGAGCTGAAATGGGAAAGCAACTCGGGACTCCATGCGTTCACAATATCTGGATACCTGATGGAATGAAAGATTCACCTGTTGACAGGAATGCCCTGCGAAAACAACTGAAAAAATCTCTCGATGAGATCTTCGCAGTTAAATATCCCAAAAAACATCTCAAAGATTCTGTTGAAAGCAAGTTGTTTGGTATCGGTTCTGAGTCAATGGTAGTGGGGTCACATGATTTCTATCTTGGCTACGCTATAAAAAACAATACATTGATAACTCTCGATAACGGGCATTTTCATCCGACTGAGCAGACAGGAGATAAGATCTCTTCCATATTAAATTTTGTTGATGAGATACTCTTACACCTGACACGCGGGGTTCGTTGGGATAGCGATCATGTGCTTACCTTCAATGATGAACTGTTATTGATTACGCAGGAGATAATCAGGGCTAAAGCTTTGAACAGGGTAAATATTGGTCTGGATTTTTTTGATGCAAGTCTAAACCGTATTGGTGCCTACGTAATAGGAACACGTTCTGCGCAACTGGCTTTTATGTATGCTCTTCTTGAACCTTTCAATACTTTGGTAAAGTACGAAGAAGAAGGGAAAAACTTCGAAAGACTCGCATTACTTGAGCTACTGAAAACAATGCCGTTCGGAGCCATTTATGATTATTATTGCCTTAAAAGTAAAGTACCGGTGGGACAGGATTATATAGAAGAAATAGTAAAGTATGAAAAAGAGGTGCTTCGAAAAAGATAATTAATCATTTTCAGCAATACAATATATTACTGTTTTTAATCATTTATTACCCCCTTTCATTTTCCCCCAAGGGGGAAATGATTTACTCCTTCCCCTGTGGGGGAAGGATGGGAAGGGGGTTAATTAGATACAAAAGTGAAGAATTACTCGACAAGTAAGTCTTACTGACACTTTTCGGGCAAAATATTTTAGAAATGAAAGAGACAATTATAGCTATTTATGACATTGGAAAAACGAACAAGAAGATAATTCTCTTTAATGAAGACTTTAAGATAGTCTCCGAAATTGAAGAAAAATTTGCTGAAGTTCACGACGATGATGGATTTGAATGTGATGATATTGAACATATTGAAAAGTGGATAAAGGAATCGATGACCAAATTAGTCAATTCTGATATATATGAACTTAAGGCTGTCAATTTTACTACTTATGGTGCAACGCTCGTCTATCTTGATGAAAACGGGAAAAGACTGACTCCGGTTTATAACTATCTTAAACCAATGGATGAAAAAATCGCTGAGAGCCTCTACAAGAGACATGGAGGAAGAGATGAGTTCTGCAGAAGAACAGCTTCTCCGGCTCTGGGAATGTTAAATTCCGGGTTGCAGCCGCTCTGGCTCAGGTCAGCCAAACCTGAAGTATTTGCCAAAATAAAACATATCCTTCATTTTCCTCAATATTTATCATATATAATTACCGGGAAGATATATTCCGAACACACCTCAATCGGATGTCATACGGCTCTTTGGGATTTTGATAATATGAATTATCATCCCTGGATCAGAATTCAAGGATTAAACCTGCCCGAACCTATTCCTGTTGAAACAGTTAATGAAATAGAAATTGAAGGTAAAAAAATTAAAATCGGTATAGGTATTCACGATAGTTCATCCTCACTAGCTCCGTATTTCTCAAGCAAAGCAGGTAACTTTTTATTAATTTCTACCGGAACCTGGTGCATTAACATGAATCCCTTCAATTCTGAAAAGTTAACTGCCGATCAACTCGACAAAGATTGCCTTTGTTATATGAGTATAAACAGGCAACCGGTAAAATCTTCAAGGTTATTCATGGGACATTTGCACGAAACTGCCTTAAAGCAAATTTGTGATCATTTCAGGAAACCGGAAGATTTTTATAAAAGAATCAAAGCCGATGATCAATTATCAACTCATTTAAAATCCAAATTCAGCGGGAAAAATGTGTTCTTTCAAACGGGTCCATATTCCCGTGAATTGAAAGATTTCATAGATATGTATGAATTCAGTTCATTTGAGGAGGCTTATCATCAGTTAATGAATGAATTAGGCGATCTTACTATAGAATCTGTAAACCTTGTTCTTCCGGAAATAGATGAGATTGAGAACATTTACATAACCGGAGGATTTTCAAAAAATGAACTTTTCCAGAATCTGATCTCAAAAGCGTATCCCTCGAAGTTTGTATATACCTCTGAAATTGCCAATGGATCTGCGCTGGGAGCAGCAATGGTCGTTTCGGGTTCAAAATCATCCCTGAACCTTGGACTTACGAGATGTAAAATCTGAAAAAGATTTTTTTATCAGTAAATTCTTTGTCCCAGGGCTGCCTTCAGCTTATAAACGCTTGTAACATAATCTATTCTGGCTTTCAGTAGCATTAAACTGCTTTCCGAAACCGAAGTATTGGCATCCAGCAAATCAAGATTTGTTATCACCCCCGACTTAAAACTTGTCTCAGCAAGTGAATAGGCCTTTGAGGCTTGATTCAACTGAAGCTCCGACTGACTGACTTTCTTCTTCGCGGCAAACATAAGTGCCTCTGATTCATAAACCTCATCTGATATATTACGCTTTGTAAGTTCTGATTCAAAGGATATTGAAGATATTCCTGATTGAGCCTGTGCAAGATTATATTTGTTTTTCATCCCGTCGAAGAGAGGAACCCTTAGTCCCAATCCTACAACATAATTTGGCGTGAATTTGGCCAGACCAGGTATATAGCCGTTTTTTGCTCCACCTGATGCCTCAAAGCTTAATAATGGTTTATTCTGCAACTTTGTCATTCCGAATCTCAGCTCGGCCAATGAAGCTCTCTTTTCATTTATAAGAACTTCATCCCTGTTATGAAATGCATATGACAGGATCGAATCAGAAACAATAACAGGCGGCTCCACAATGAGCTCATTCCTGACAACAGGATTACTGGCCTGATTATTCCCAAGCAATGAATTAAGAGCTGCCTGTTGTGTAGTCAGAGCGGCAACAAGGTCAACTTTCTGACTCTCAACTGTAGATATTTTTACCTTTGTTGTCAGAACCTGGTATTCTGTGGCAGACCCCGTAGCCATTGTCTTTTCAACATACTGAAGATGCTCATTTAGCGTTGCCAGCTGTACATCTTTTATTTTAATTGCAGCCTGTAGAAAAAGAAGCATATAAAAATTATTAACTGTATAAACAGATAATTTCTGCTTAACCTGCTCAAGTGTCTGCTCACTGATATTCTTGTTTGCATTTTCAAGTTCAATATTCTGGTGCGTCCTTCCGAAATCATAAACCAGCTGCTGATAATTAATTGAAGCAGAATAGTTGTTAGCAGGGTAAAGTTGAAAAGTGCCAAGCCCCGGGAAAGTAAGCTTTGTTACGGGAGCAAGATTGGCAAAACTTGCTGTCATATCTATTACCGGATTATAACCTGTCTTTGCTAACCCGATCCTTGAATCAGCATTCCTGATCGCTTCTTCTGCAATTTTAACAGATGGATAAGTAGAAATAACCTGTTGGATAACGCTCTTAAGCGATAAGGAATCGGCCGGAGGTTCTAGTTTATCAATAGTACTCTGACCATAAATAATCCCGTTAAGAAATATAATCGACACCAAAATGGGTAAAATTGACTTTTTATTTATATGATTATTCATTTGCCGGAAGATTTTTGTTTTTTAATTTTTTTGTATGTAGAAAAATTATCGGGATGCCTCCCATCAGGGTAATGAAACCCGCAAGGAGGAAATCATCATCAATACCTTGTATATAAGACTGTTTGTTAAGATTTGAAAGAAGTAAAGCCTGACTTTGCCTTGCAGCATTTGAAGGTGAGCTGCCGGCTTCATTTTGAAGATAATATCGTATTTTTGTTGTTGTCTGTTGATAAATTTCGGAGCCCTGTCTGACAGCACCTCCAAATGACTGGGCATGAAAATTAACTCTTGATGTTAGAAATGTGGCGAGCAGAGCAACTCCAAGACTGCCACCAAGTTGCCGGATAGAATTGGTAATGGCAGATGCCTGTGCCATCTTTTCACGTGGTATTTCAGACAGGGAAACTGTAGTCAACGCGGTGAACATAAGACCCATAGCCAATCCCCGGAGATATAATGACAACATAATAAAATGAAGTTCAGTCAGCCATGAAAGATTGGAATTGAGGTAGAAGCTAAAAGCAAACAAAACAACACCTATAAAAAGGGGAATTTTAGGATTTAGTTTATCCGAAATCCTTCCCGAGATAGGAGCAATTATACCCTGTATAATACCTACCGGAAGAAAAACCGAACCGGCTTGCAGTGCCGTATAGCCCAAAGAATTCTGCAGATAGATTGGCAATAAAAATGTGCTTCCGAACATTCCCAGACTAAATATTACCAGGATAATATTGGCGATTCCAAAATTATGGTTTTTTAAAAGACTCAGATCCAGGAGCGGCTCTTTAACAGTTAATTCTGCGGTTATAAAAACCGCAAATGCAATTAAAGCAATTGCACCATAAGCCAGTATAAAAGGTGCATGCCATCCTGCTGAATTTGTAGCTGCATTCCCCTGTGAAAGTATATAGAGTGTCAGAGGAAGAAAAATAGTAACTGAAATAAAACCTACAATATCAAATTGTCTTGCTTTCCTGTTTATATATTCGCTCTGAATTATTATAGTGAATAACATTGCTAAGATTCCGACCGGTATATTCACGTCAAAGATCAGAGGCCAGCTGAAACGGTCAATTAGAAAACCTCCGATCAGAGGTCCGAACGAGACTGATGCAGCAGCAGAAATACCCCAGAAACCAAGCGCTATACCTCGTTGGTTAGGTGGAAATTCCCTTGTAATTATTGCCATTCCAAGCGGTTGAATTGTCCCGGCTCCCAGACCCTGAATAACCCTTGAGGCGATCAGCATGTTCTCATCCGAAGACCTGCCGCATAACATCGATCCTAATGTAAAAAGAAATAATCCGATGAAATACAACCGTTTATAACCGAATTTGTCTGCCAGCCATCCTGAAGTTGGAAGCGCAACAGCCATAGCAAGCATGTACGCAGTTACAACCCATTCAATTTTGTCGAGTCCGACACCAAATGATGCCATAATTTTAGGTAACCCTACATTTACAATTGTGGCATCAAGCACTGCCATAAAAGTTCCCAGCATAACATTCGCCAGCAAGAACCATTTGTATGACTGATGTTTAGGATGAAAGGCTGAATCACTGTTCCTGAGAAAGTACCTGATACGGTGAGATGGCGTTCTTCGTCTTTCCATCTTATTATTTTAAAATCTTTACAACAACAGACATCCCCGATAAAATATTAAATGAGGAAATCTCTTTATTATTGTTTGCACCATCTATTGAAATACGTATCGGAATACGCTGAGTAACCTTTGTGAAGTTGCCTGAAGCATTATTTGCCGGAATAAGCGAAAAAACTGATGCAGTGCTTGAACCTACCAGGAAAACTTTGCCGGTGAATTTTACATAAGGAAAAGCATCTATTGTGAACTTTACAGTCTGACCAGTATGAACATCCGAAATTTTTGTTTCTTCAAGATAAGCTACTATCCAAAGCTTACTGCTCATTGTAATAGTAAAGACCGACTGACTTGGCTGAACGACATCACCGGGAAGTAACCATCGTTTTGCTATGACACCGTCTGCCGGAGCATAAAGCCTGGTATTCTTGAGCTGGGCATCAAGTACTTTGATCTGGGAATTGGCCGTCTCAACAGATGCCGATGCACTTGAAATCATAGATTTTGAGACCAGAAGTTGCGCCCTGGCAGCATCCAGCTGAGCTGAAGCTGTTTCAAATGCGTTCTTAATATGGTCGTATTGTTCCGGAGTAATAACACCGCCCTCTGACTGATTTTTTGCCCTGGTCATATCTTCTTTTGCCCTCTCAAGGTTTATTTCCAGCACTTTTATTCCCATCTGATCGGAAGTAAATTTAGCTTCCGATTGGGCCAGATTAGCCTGAGCCTGAGTCTTCAGTGCCAGAGTCTGGTTTCTCTGGGCTACAAGATCAGTACTGTCTAGATCTGACAGGAGCATACCCTGTTTTACAAGGTCTCCTTCATTGGCATAAACAGAAGATATTCTTCCCATTATCTTAGCTCCGACACTGACATTATCAGCATCAACATGTGCATCATCGGTAGTAATATACATGGAATAATCCCTATACCAGTACCAGGCACCTGCCAGTACGATAATAATAACAATTGTAAGCGGTATATAAACCCTGAGACGCCTGTTCTTTGATTCTTCTTTCATAAAAATGTTCTGAATTAAATTATATCGTTAATTATCAATGTTTTAAATCAATTATATTTCAAACTCTTAATGAAAATGTTTGTAAAAGCAATTGTCTTCTGAAGAAGAAGATCGTATTCTTCCTGCTCGATGAACAGTGTTTTCTTTTCGTTGACTAATGTGGTCCTAAGACCTTTCAACAGGTCAAGAAAAAGGGAAGCTGTCTGATCTGTATCGTTAATAAAGAATATTCCGCTGCTGATACCTTTTTCAAAAATCCTTTTCAAAATTTCTTTTTCTTTTTCTTTAAAATCCTGAATTGTTTCTCTGAAACCTGGTTTTAGTTCTGAATAATCTTCGAGCCTCAATCTGCTTAAATTCAATAATGTACGAAAATATGAGAGACGCGCGTTTGCATATTCCAGAAGTAATTGTTCAGGTTCCTGAATGCTGAAAATTCTCTCTGAAATCTTTGAAATGAACTCTATCTGTTCCTTTTCAACTACAGCTTTATAGAGGCTCTCTTTATCAGGAAAATAGTAATACAATGATGCTTTTGATAATTTAAGATCATTGGCAATTTCACGCATTGAGGTCTTCTCAATTCCAAATAATCCGAAACGTTTTTGTGAGGCTTCGATTATCAGCTCTACCTTATTGGCTTTCTCAGAACCTGATTTTGCAGTATTCATTTTTTTAAAAAGATGCAAATATAACAATCTCTCTGACTAACTTGTTCAAATGGTCAGAAAAATATTATTTTATTTTTCAACAGATGTGTTTTGTGTATTTTATATTCAGGAGATCACTAGTTGGTAAAGAAAAACAACATGGCTGCTGCTACAATTATGAGAAAGAGAGAGACAGGCAGGCAAATCTTTAATATCTGCATCGGATTCAGATTGGTAACTATTCTTGATTTTCTGACATTTCTTAAACTTAGATATAATCCTGTCAATACAGCCGCTGCCTGAAACCATGGAATAAACTGGGGCAAAAACTGATGCCAAGGGGTATTTGCAGTTCCGAAGAAATCCCATCCCCAGCCAAATGGATCGGATAATGACTGTTTTATAAAAGTCACATTTACAAATAGCATTGGTATTACAAATGCTATCCAGTTCATCAGGGCAAAAGGTAAAAGAGATCCGGCGTTCATAAGAAACACCTCGCTAGTATTTCTTTCAAATTTTGCCATTTTTTTGCTCAGAAAAGATATAAAATAAATTATACCTGGAACTATGATAAGCACCAATGTCCACATTACCAGAGAATAAATTCCAAATAAATTCCAGTTATGCTTATCCAGGATATTCACATAGTCACGAACAACAGGCCAGGGTCCCAGGTACAATATACTATATATGATGGAAATTGTAAATGTTGCCATTGTCATCCAAGCTTCACTCATAGTGCGTGTTCCTTTTTCAGATGCAAAAGGTCTTTTATACAATGATACATTATTATATGTGCAGCTTCGCATGCATTCGAGACAAAGCCCACAATCTGAATTTTCCTTAATTTCGCCAACATTCAGACCATATGGACATGCCCACCCTTTTGTATTTCCGTTCTCGCAATAGTGGGGTTTGCAACGATCGCAAACGTCCTGGGACTTATTTCTCAGGGCTAATGTACTCATCCTTGAAAACGGTCCTACAAAAACGCTTACCGGACATACATAACGACAAAATGCCCTCAACTCCCAAATCCCCGACATCAATGTTGGAACAAGCATGAGCATAATTACTGTTATTCCTGATACAAATGGAGTTGCGACAAGTGTGGTTGAAAAAGTTGCAAGCAATAAAAAGACAAATAATCTTAACCAGTCATTTTTTAACCATTCCGGCCACCTTAGAAAAAGACCTGAAAATTTATTGTTATATTTCTTTGTTTTGCCATTAAGAGGATTAAAAAAAGATTTTCTCTGGATAAGATCACCAAAAAAAGGCAGAGGACAGATAGTACACCAGAATCTTCCAAAAAACGGAGTAATGATTGCGATGAGAGCAAATAGCCAGACTGCCCACATTAAAAGGACACCCAGGTTTCTTCCGGATACTTTGGTGCCAAAAACAGAGGTCAGAATAACAATATAAATCATTACCATTGTTATAATGATAAGAGCAGCCTGGACATATCTTGATTCTATTATTCCCCGGGAAAAACCCGATTCTTTAAGAAGATCTTTATAACCTGCCTTTTCACTTTCACCAGAATTGTCAGGTTTGACATTTTTGAAAATCCTGACTAACCATATTAATATTATTCCAAGAAGACTTCCAAGACTGAATACCAGCAGTGTATTTGGCAATATAATGAGTTTACCCTGTTCAAAAGCATGCATTGGTCCGCACCAGACATGGCAGCGATAGTTACTCTTTGAAACTATGTAGTTATAAATTCCCTTATGTTTTACAATCAGTACGACTTCCTTTTCAATAACAGGTTTGATTGTCGGATCACTTGTTTTAAAGACAGTTACCTCATCACGTGAAGGACTGATCTTAACGTCGATGTCAAACTCCTGAAGAAAGAATGAATGTCCGGTATCGTCAGTTGAAAATGTCAGATGAAGAGTATCTCCTCTGTTGCATCTTATTACATACGGATCCTTTCCATACCTGAAACTCCTGATATGGATATACCTGCTGGTTGGTTTTTCTGCAAAAAACTGGCATATGATAGCAGGAACCATGCCAAAACCTAAGATTATTAAGAGATTAAGAAAATGCCTGCCTTTATATTTCATCTAAGGAAAAGATCACAATATATCATGAATTTCACAACTCCAAAAGATAGCATTCAATATTGCTTCAATGATAATTAATTTATTTTAATGCAATGCTGCCATAAAGCACATTTAGATTATTTTTGCTGTTAATTCTTTATTCACGTTATCATTAAAAAACATCTTATGCCAAAAGATAAACGTTCACCTGCAAATAAAAAAAAAGGTCTGAAAACCCTGATACTTTTAGTTGTCGTTTTATTACTGATAATTGGTATCCCTTATCTATTAATAAGTTACCAGGCTAAACAAAAAGGGATCAGCAAAAACACGGTCATTAAACGGATCGTAAATAAGACAGGTTCAAAGAATGTCACTTCGGAAGAATTTAAAAATAATACGTTAGGACCAAAAATAGATTTTCTAAATCCCATACCTGTAGGCCAGAAATTTACAGAAGCGCCCATGATTTCAAATATAGAGGCAGTAGATCTTGATGGCGACGGACTAATGGATATAATCGTCTGCGATTGCAAGAGCAACTCAGTTAACTGGATCCGGCAGTTTCCTGCCGGTGTTTATACTGAAACAGTACTGGCAGATGGATTGAACGCGCCGGCCCATGTTCAGGTTATCGATTTTGATAAGGATGGTCATAATGATATTATCGTAGCTGTGCTTGGTTTATTGTTTCCCAGTAACGATAAAATAGGCTCGGTGGTTATACTTCAAAATGATGGAACAAATCACTTCATAAAACATGTGGTTATCGATAAGATAGCCCGTGTCTCAGATGTCAGGGCGGGCGACCTGGATGGTGATGGAGATCTGGACCTGGCTGTTGCACAGTTTGGTTATGATGACGGCGAAACCAGGTGGATGGAGAATCTTGGAAACTGGAAATTCAAAAGTCATATATTGCAGAATCTCTCCGGTCCGATTAATGTTATTTTAGATGATATAGACAAAGATGGAGATCTTGATATTATCTCGCTTGTCAGCCAGGAATGGGAAGAAATTTATTGTTTCATAAACGACGGGAAAGGAAATTTTACACCAAAGCTGCTTTATGGTTCAAGCAATGAAGACTTTGGTTCCAGCAGCATCTATATATGCGATCTGAATAAGGATGGGAAAGATGATATTCTCTACACTAATGGCGATGCTTTTGACTATATACCTCCTCAGGGAAGGCCATGGCATGGAGTTCAATGGCTTGAAAATAAGGGAAACATGAATTTTGAATACCATAGGATCTGTAATTTTATCGGAGCCTATAATGCGCGGCCCGTGGACATAGATAATGACGGTGATCTGGACATATTTTGTGTAAGTGCATTCAATTTATGGGACAAGCCTGAATCTCAGAGTTTCATATGGCTGGAGAACGATGGAAAAATGAATTTTACCCTTCATAATATAGCCAATTCCCCTACACACATATTAACACTTGAGTCAGCTGATTTCAATAATGACGGATTAATGGACTTTGTTACCGGAGACATGCATGCTTATCCCCCTTACGACCGGATGGGCAGAATTACTTTGTGGCTGAATAATGGGAAGCTTGCAGCCAGGAAAAACTAAAATCAGTTCGAGGAACTATATAGTTTTAGTTTTTCTTCAAGATTTGTAATGTAATCCTTTGATGAATTTTGATTCTTAGCCAGACTAATAGTTATATTCATGAAGGTATAGGCATTTCGATTATCGCCTAGAGCAAAATAAGCCTCCGCGAGACTTTTAGCTGCTGATATTAAAACTTCAGCAGGGCAACTTTTATGAATAAAAGCTCTCTCTGAATATTCCCTGCCAGTTTTGTAATCCCGCATTTTACTATCAGGACATGATACAAGTAATGTTCCAAGTCTTTCAAGAATTTCAGGTTCATTTGGATAATATTCTAAAGCTCTCTTGTAATGTTTGATTGCCTTTTCCCACATTTTATTTCGTATGAGTATATTGCCAAGATAACGTATTGTTGACAGGTCAGAAGGATCACTAATAAAGGATGATTCATACTGTGCTATTGCTTCCGGAACCTTCCTGTCATTTTCAGCTATCATACCAGAAAATTTCTTTGCTTTCGGGTTGTCAGGAGAAAGATGCTTTAGCTTGTTAAGATATGTGATAGCGTTTTTTCTGTCACCAACTTTAATAAAAAAAGAAACACCGGACGTAAGTGCATCAATGTCTTCATTATGCTTTTCAAGAAAATCGAAGACCTGATGAAATGCAATTTGTTTCATCCCTCCATTCCAAAGACATAATACAATACTTGATTGTATTTCAATATTTTCAGGTTTTAATTTTGCCGCCTGATTATAATACTTCAGCGCTTGTGTATTAAATCCCTTTTCATATAAGAGATCTGCAATATCTTTTATTTCATTAAAGTCGTCCTTATACAAATCTATATGTTTATCAAGATAAGGGAGCGACTGTTTTCCAAGGTCCAGCCTGAGAAAGAGTTTAATAGCTTTGGAAATCAGGTATTTATTTTCAGGTAATTGTTTTAATCCATTTTTTGTTATAGCAAGTCCCCAATCAGGATAAAAACCCTTTTCTGCAAAATCAATTTGTTTCAACAGGTATAGCTCAGATTTTGATATTAATGCCAGTTTGTCAATAATAGTATCTACAGGAGGAGTAAAATCCACCAGATCGTTCGCACGCACAATGTTATATTTACTTTGTACCGAATCACCCTTAAGTCTGTAAGCACTCGCCAGAAACCTGTAGGCCGGCCCGAATGACCTGTGAAACTGCAAAATCTGTTTCAGAGTCAGCTCAGCCAGGTCAACCCTGTCAGAGTTAATATAAATTCTTGATAATTGAAACATTGCATAAGCCCGCAACGGAAAATAATCATTCCTGGTTGTTGCTTTTTCGGGACTACTTTTTTCCTGGAGATTTGCAACTTTTTGATAGGCGACTTCTGCTTTATAGTTTTCTCCAAGGTTTCGATAACCTTCGCCGACGTAATACCAGGCATTATAATTAGCAGGATTTACTTTAATTACATCCCTGAAATTTTCTATAGATTTATTTGATTCGCCCATCTCCTGATTTAAATAGCCAAGATAGTAGCTCCATATCCATTCTGATTTATTTCTCTTACTTGCAAGTTTATAACACTGTGCAGCCTCATCGTAATAGGCACTTGAATGGTAAATCATCCCAAGTTTCCCCATATTATCTGCAGAAGGATTTCTATGAGCTTTTAGTGAAGCGTTTGAAATTTGTTCTGTAAGAGGGGCAGGACTGCCCTGCAAATCAGGTACATCAGGTAGTTTTGATCTATATGGC
>Ga0224521_1000420_pt1 | contig 12835 bp, 10 predicted proteins | sample CFST0metaG_FD_182731 | JGI IMG/M metagenome (GOLD analysis project Ga0224521, IMG submission 182731) | Peat soil microbial communities from Stordalen Mire, Sweden - C.F.S.T0 | ecosystem: Environmental > Terrestrial > Soil > Wetlands > Peat | place: Sweden: Norrbotten County, Stordalen Mire... | reverse complement strand
CAGTATTACGGCACCTGAAGGAACAGAATACGGCACAACGCAAAAAATTATTGAGAGATTGGGTAGAATGAATCAGGAAAAATTCCCTGAAACAAAGTATACTTTGGCTCGTTACGGCGGTGGTTCGGCAGTGAATACTGGTTTTCTTATTTCTTTTTTATCCGATCCTACAGAACGTAAAATATCACAACAGGATATATTTAAAAAATTATCTAAAATTTATGATTCAATCCCTGATGCTCGTGTTATTGCCAGTCAGGAACCAACCATTGCAGCTTCTAATTCCAGGGGATTGCCAGTCCAGTTTGTACTGCAAAATCTTGATTTTGAAAAGATTCGCTCTATCTTGCCAAAATTCATGGAAGAAGCTCAGAATAGTCCTGTTTTCAGTAATGTTGACGTGGATTTAAAATTTAATAAACCGGAATTAAATATTTCTGTAAATCGCCTGAAAGCTACAAGTCTGGGGATTAATGAAAGTACAGTGTCTGACGCTCTGAACTTAGCTTATAGTGGTAGCCGTTACGGTTATTTTCTGCGGAACAACCGGCAGTATTATGTTATCGGGCAAATGGAACGTCAGGAAAGGAATGTTCCGGCTGATATATCTTCCATGTATATCCGTGCCAATAACGGCAATATGATTCAGTTGGATAATCTGGTACAAATGAAGGAAAACAGTTCACCACCTATTTTGTACCATTTCAACCGATACAAGTCAGCTACCGTTTCGGCTAACCTGGCAGATGGAAAAACACTTGGCGAAGGAATTGCTGAAATGCAGCGCATTGCCGATAAATTACTCGATTCGAGTTTTACTACGGCTCTTTCGGGTCCTTCAAGAGATTTTGCTGAAAGTAATTCAAATATATCTTTTGCATTGATATTGGCTTTGTTGCTCATTTACCTTATCCTGGCCGCTCAGTTTGAAAGTTTCCGCGATCCGTTTATCATCATGCTTACCGTGCCTATGGCCATTGCAGGTGCTATGCTTTCGCTGTGGATATTCGGACAAACGCTGAATATATTCTCCGAAATCGGTATGATTCTGCTCATTGGTATCGTAACCAAAAACGGGATTCTGATTGTGGAATTTGCCAACCAAAAGCGTAAACAGGGTATGAACAAGCGGGTTGCTGCATTCGAATCGGCTTCAGCTCGTTTTCGTCCTATTTTGATGACTTCATTGGCTACCATCTTTGGTGCTTTGCCTATTGCATTGGCTTTAGGGGCTGGTTCTACAAGTCGTATCCCATTGGGTATCGTTGTTGTAGGTGGTTTATGCTTTTCGTTATTGCTGACTTTATTTGTAATTCCGATCATGTACATTGTTATGTCAAGTAAAAATAAAACAAATATTGAAAATGAAGAATAGAATGACAAATACATTGAAAATAAGCGTTTTATTTATCTTGTTTTCTTTTTTCTCAACTGTCAATGCTCAAAAAAAGCTGACAATTGATGATGCTATCAAAACGGCTTTGAAAAATAACTTTGATATTCTCATTGCCGGAAACGATGCCAACATTGCGAAAGTGAATAACACTGCCGGTAATGCAGGAATGTTACCTACGATAGCTGTTACAGGCTCAGGAACCTATGGAGTGAGCAATACCACTCAAAAGCTGAGTGATGGCACAAAGCCCGATTATCCATCGTTGTCAACGACTTCACTTAGTGCCGGTGCTCAGCTTAACTGGAACCTGTTTGATGGTGGAAAAATGTTTGTAACCCGGACTAAATTAAAGGAAATTCAGGCATTGGGCGAAATTCAGTTTCGCGAGAAGGTGCTCCAGACCTACTTCAGTGTCATAGCGGCTTATTATGATGTCGTTCGGCAGAAACAACAATTGACTTCTATCAACGAAGCTCTGAATTATAATCGCGATCGGGTACTTATCTCGCAAACCGGATTTAATGCCGGTTCTATGTTGAAGTCAGACCTGCTTCAGGCTAAAATTGATTTGAATGTAAATACCGAGAGTGCCATTACTCAACAGTTCGCCATTGATGAAGCTTTAAAAATGTTGAATCAATTGTTGGGTAAAAATGCCGATGAAGTACTGGAAATTTCCGATACCATTGCACTGGGGTATTCTCCGGATAAGGCTGAATTACTTCAGAAAATCAATAATTCCAATACCAGCATTCTGAGTTTTCAAAAACAAATTGAAATAGCTCAGTTGGCTTTGAAAGAGAGTCGTACCGCTTATTTGCCTACATTCAACTTAAGAGTCGGTTACTATGCGACACAAACAGTTAACTCTGCCGGTTCCACACTCAATAGTAGTACCGTTGGACCGCAGGTGGGAGGAACACTAACAATTCCTATCTTTAGTGCTGGAGAAAACAAACGAAAGGAAAATGTAGCCCGTATTGAAGCCCAAACAGCTGAATATGACTTACAAAACACAAAACTACAAGTAAATACTTTATTGTTGAATACGCTTACTGAATTTGAAAATCAGCAGGAATTACTGAAAATTGAAACTGAAAACAATCAATTGGCAAAAGAAAATATCCAAATCAGCATTGAACGCCTGAAACACGGACAAGCTACCTCGCTTGAAGTTCATTTAGCCCAGGAAGACTATGTGCAATCCAATACCAGACTCATTAATTTTCGCTACAGCCTTAAACTGGCCGAGACAAAGCTGAAACAGTTAGTATCGGGATTGTAAAAGAAGATTGCTCTTCACCATTATACCTGCGTTGTTTTTGCAACTAACTACTCACCAGAACGTGTGAATTTTACAATATTTCACCGAAATTATGTAACACATTCGTTCCCGAAATATATGACCTTTGCTTCGTGAAAACGTATTCACGCGTAAAACATATAAAGATGAATAAGTTAACGATTTGTATAATGTCAGTATTCGTTTTGTTGTCGGTTATTCCAACACAGTTGAAAGCAGAACCGGAAAAGTCTGTGGTTACAGCAGTAAGTAGTAAAAATACTGAAGCAATGAATGCAGAAGCACTACAAATAGCTGATGCAGCTCTGGAAACCTCTCAAATGGCACGTTTGGAGGAAATTAAAACAATGGATAAATCAGAACTAACAGCTGCCGACAAGAAAGAACTCCGTGCCGAAGTTCACTCAATACAACGGGATGAAGACAGACGCGATAGAGATAATCATCGTGGAGACTATGATGGTGGTCGTCATCATCGTCATGGTGGTGTATTTGTTTTTGGAGGAGGCGGATTATTGCTGATTATCCTGATTCTTTTATTGCTATAAAGAGAATTTAAGACATTTCGACCAACAAAAAAAAGCCTTTCGAATCAATCGAAAGGCTTTTTTATTCTGATAACCTGATATTGTTAACTGAGATATTTTATTCAATATCCAGCAATATATCGTCTTGCAATACAGCTTGTCCGGCTTCTACTGAAATACTTTTAACTACACCGTTCTTTTCAGAAAGGATATTGTTTTCCATTTTCATAGACTCCATTACCAACAGTAAATCACCTTGTTTAACTGTGTCACCAACTTTAGTTACCACGCGTATAATACTTCCCGGAAGCGGAGCTTTCAGAGCATTTGCACTTGGTTTACCAGCCGATTTAGGTACCGGAGTAGCAGTAATCTTATTTTCACCCGGTTTAGACTGTACGTCTTTACGAACCAAAATAGGAGTTTTCAAGGTGTTCACCTCTTGTTCCAATCCTACTGCATAAGATTTACCGTTCACTTCAATATCTGCTTTGTTGCCTTCTACTGATTTGACATTCACACTGTATGAAGCCCCATCTATTGTAAATTTGAATTTCTTCATATTCTCTTATCTGATATTATTGTTTACACCATAAATTTTTGAACTCCAAGGCGAATAACGTCTCTCGATACGTTTGATAGTAATAACATTACTTTCATCATCATGAACCTCACCATAATAGAGGTGCAATGCCATAGCTATTGCAACCACATCATTTGTAGGAACTTCAGTATTATCCTTTTCTGTTGAAGGAGATTTGGATTTTTTTCCAAATAGTTTTTCAAATATCATAGGACTAAATTATAAAGGTATGTTAGAGTGTTTTTTCGGCGGATTAACCACCTTTTTAGTCTCCAAAGCCTGGAATGCACGAATCACACGGAAACGTGTATTACGTGGTTCAATAATATCATCGATATAACCATAAGAAGCTGCCTGATATGGATTAGCGAATTTGTCTTTATACTCATTCACTTTTTCACTTATGAAAGCTGCTTTTTCTTCAGGATCGGTAATTTTAGAAATTGCGCGTCCTTCCAATACTTCAATAGCACCTGCTGCACCCATTACGGCAATCTCTGCTGTTGGCCATGCGTAGTTGAAATCACCACGAAGTTGTTTACAGCTCATTACATCATGTGCACCACCGTAAGATTTACGGATGGTTACCGTTACCTTAGGAACAGTAGCTTCGCCGTAAGCAAACATCAATTTAGCACCATGAGAAATGATACCTGCATACTCTTGTCCGGATCCGGGTAAGAATCCCGGTACATCAACCAATGTCAATACCGGAATGTTGAACGCATCGCAGAAACGAACAAAACGGGCCGCTTTACGTGAAGCATCGCAGTCAAGTACACCGGCAAGGAAATTAGGTTGATTAGCCACAATTCCGGTAGGAGCACCGTTGAAACGAGCAAAACCAACAATAATATTACGGGCATAATGACGGTGAACTTCAAGGAATTCATCGTTGTCTACAATACCGTGGATAATATCTTTCATGTCATAAGGCATGTTCGGATTATCAGGAACGATAGAGTTTAATTTATCGTCAAGACGAACGATAGGGTCCGTATTTTCGAACAATGGAGCTTCTTCCAGATTATTTGAAGGTAAGTAAGAAAGCAATTTGCGGATAAGCATCATACCTTCTTCTTCGTTTTCAGCTTTGAAGTGCGATACACCCGATTTGCGTGAGTGAATATCGGCACCACCAAGATCTTCGGTAGTAATATCTTCACCTGTAACTGATTTCACAACTTTAGGTCCGGTTACGAACATGTAGCTGTTTTCTTCAGTCATAAGAACAAAGTCGGTAAGGGCAGGAGAGTACACAGCACCACCGGCACAAGGTCCGAAGATAGCTGAAATCTGAGGAATAACTCCCGAAGCCATAATGTTACGTTGGAAAATTTCAGCATAACCGGCCAGCGAAGTAACACCTTCCTGAATACGGGCACCACCCGAATCGTTGATACCAATCATCGGACAACCCATTTTCATGGCCATATCCATTACTTTACAAATTTTCAATGCCATTGTTTCTGACAATGAACCACCGAATACGGTAAAGTCTTGTGCAAATACATAAACGGTACGACCGTCGATAGTACCGTGACCGGTGATAACACCATCACCCAGGTATTTTTCTTTTTCCAAACCAAAGTTGTTGCAACGGTGTGTTACAAACATATCCAGTTCTTCGAAACTACCTTCGTCCAACAACATTTCCAGACGTTCACGAGCTGTAAACTTGCCTTTTGCATGTTGTGAAGCAATTCTCTTTTCGCCCCCTCCCAATTTCGCTTGAACGCGTAAATCAATGAGATTTTTTACTTTTTCTTGATTTTCCATTTTAATTATATCTGAAGTCTCCGGCTGTTGTTATATTGATACAAAATCACGTGTAAGTATCAATCAACCGAATAACTGATTTTCTGATTATTTGTTTGGATTTTCGCAAAGTTCGGTTAATACGCCGAAAGTTGATTTTGGGTGTAGGAAAGCAATATTTAAACCTTCAGCACCATTACGTGGTTGTTTGTCGATTAATCTTACTCCTTTTTCTGCTACAAAGTCAAGAGCTGCCTGTAAACCTTCCACAGCAAAAGCAATATGGTGTACACCTTCGCCTTTGTTTTCGATGAATTTTCCAACAGGACCTTCAGGATCGGTCGATTCCAATAATTCAAGTTTAGTTTGGCCTACTTTGAAGAAAGCAGTTTTTACTTTTTGTTCCGGTACTTCTTCTACTGCATAACAAGTTAATCCTAATACAGTTTCGTAATAAGGGATAGCAGTTTCAAGGCTTTTAACTGCAATGCCTAAATGCTCAATATGAGTCGGTTTCATAATAATATAATTATAATAGTTTGAAAATTCCTAACAAAAAAGCAAACCTGAAAGTCTCGTCAAATCCAGTTCTTTATATAACTAATTACTGAAATTTTTCCGTATTTCAAATTTTGTGCAAATTTACACTAATTATTCTTCATTATCAACGAAATAGACAATAATTTTTCATCTTTTTTCTTATTATTGATTATCAGAAAGATAGGATTAATATACAAAAAAAGAACTTTAAATATGATTCTGACTAATGGTCATAATATATATTGTATGCCTTATACAATAATATATGTCTCTACTTTGTGAAGTAAGCTGTATAAAACTTGTAGTTTGAACTGAAATGACCGGATATGAAATAATCATACATGCTAGAGACTTCGATAGATTACATGTACTTTATCATACTTTTAATTTGATTCTAAAAAGCTATGTTTTATTCATTATTTGCGCATTTCAATCCATTCATTTTGATTCCATTGTTTTAAATACCGGAATAACTTATAAATCGAATTTTGCGTTTCGAAACGATTAGAAATAATTAGAGAATTATTTCTTTAATTTCTTTGTCGTTTGAAAAAAAAGTCGGATATTTATACTCGCTTAGAGAAAATTGTATTTTTATTGTAAAACAATGATAATGAAATGTTTGTTGTTTTATAAATCACAACTTTTTGTTCGTTTTTCTTTTGGAATCAAACAATCAATTTTACATACAAAATGAAAGAAATTAAATTCAGTCTTGTTTACCGCGATATGTGGCAGGCGTCGGGCAAATATGTGCCCCGTAAAGACCAATTAGCAAAAATTGCTCCCGTACTTATTGAAATGGGATGTTTTGCACGTATTGAAACCAATGGTGGTGCATCAGAACAAGTAAACTTGTTATACGGTGAAAATCCAAATGATGCAGTTCGTACTTTTACAAAACCATTCAACGACGCTGGTATTCAAACTCATATGCTTGACCGTGGATTAAACGGTTTACGTATGAATCCGGTTCCTGCTGATGTTCGCGAGCTGATGTACAAAGTAAAGAAAGCTCAGGGTGTTGACATTACCCGTATTTTCTGCGGTCTGAATGATGTTCGCAATATAATTCCATCTATACATTATGCCAAAGCAGCCGGTATGATTGCTCAGGCTACCATGTGTATCACTTATTCTGAAATTCACACTGTTGAATACTACGTGAATATGTCGGAACAGTTGATTGCTGCAGGAGCTGATGAAATTTGTTTGAAGGATATGGCTGGTATCGGTCGTCCTGTAATGTTGGGAAAAATTGTAAAAGCTATTAAAACAGCTCATCCGGATGTTATCATTCAATATCACGGTCATACAGGACCCGGTTTCTCTGTGGCTTCAATGCTTGAAGTAGCTAAAGCCGGTGTTGATTACCTGGATGTTGCCATGGAACCTCTTGCATGGGGTATGGTTCACCCGGATGTGATTACCATTCAGGCTATGTTGAAAGATGCAGGATTTAAAGTTCCTGAAATCAATATGAATGCCTATATGGAAGCTCGTCGGTTGACTCAAAGTTTCGTTGACGATTTCTTGGGTTACTTTATTGACGAACGTAATAAATTCATGACTTCACTGCTTATCGGCTGTGGACTTCCTGGCGGTATGATGGGCTCACTTATGGCCGACCTGAAAGGTGTTCATGCCGGAATTAACTCATACCTGAAAGGTGTAAACAAAAAAGAACTCAGCACAGACGAATTGTTGGTGATGTTGTTTGACGAAGTGAAATATATCTGGCCTAAACTGGGTAATCCACCGTTGGTAACTCCATTCAGTCAGTATGTAAAAAATATCGCATTGATGAATGTTATGTTCCTTGTTAAAGGTCAACCTCGTTGGAGCATGATTGATAAAAATAGCTGGGATATGATTTTAGGTAAAGCCGGAAAACTTCCGGGAACGCTTGATCCGGAAATCATTGCGCTGGCCGAAAAGAACAAACTTGAATTCTTCGAAGGAAATCCACAGGATAACTATCCAAACGAATTGGATAAATTTATCGCTGAAATGAAAGAACTTGGATGGGATAGAGGAAAAGACGACGAAGAACTGTTCGAATTTGCCATGCACGAAAAACAATACCGTGACTTCAAATCGGGTGACGCTAAAAAACGCTTTGAAAAAGAGCTTGAAACAGCTATCAAAGAAAAATATGCAACCAACACTATCGAATTGCCCGATTTGCGCGCGTTGAAATATCCAAATGCAGAACCTGTAGTTTCTAATGCAACAGGTCGTGTTATCTGGGAGCTTGATTTTAATGAAGTGTCGGTAGAACCTGTACACGGTAAGGAAATCAAAGAATTCGATACGTTGTGTACTATCCAAACAAACTACGGACTGGAACATATCGGTAGTTTCTGCGATGGTCGCATTGTAGGTATTGAAAAGAAACAAGGCGAGATTGTACGCAAAGGCGAAGTACTTGCGTATATCGAAAAGAAATAATTTTTTCGCTTTAAAATAGTTTATGAAAAGAGACATTGCGCAATGCAATGTCTCTTTTTTTTGTTTGTATAGTATTATTGATATTATACAGAATAAAATAGTATTTTTGCAGCTTATTCTTTGAAAAAGTCAGGGAATAAGCTGTAAATGCTTTCAAAATGTATAAAACGTGGCGATGATAAAAGACTTATTTATAAAAAAAACGCTGGCTCAACTTGATGAGGAAGCAAGTAGTAATAAACATGGGTTAAAGCGCCATTTGGGTCTTTTAAACTTAACGCTGCTTGGTATTGGGAGTGTGATCGGGGCGGGAATATTTGTGCTTACGGGCACAGCTGCACAAATGCATGCCGGTCCGGCTATTGTTCTTTCTTTTGTTCTATCTGCTTTCGGCTGTTTGTTGGCAGGACTCTGTTATGCCGAATTTGCTGCTATGATTCCGTTGTCAGGGAGTGCGTACACCTATAGCTATGCTACCATGGGCGAGTTGATTGCCTGGATTATTGGTTGGGATCTGGTGCTGGAATATCTTTTTAGTACGGCTACGGTGGCTGTTGGTTGGTCGAGTTATATGCTCAGCTTTTTAGCCGATTTTGGTATTTATCTTCCTGCATCGATGGCACAGTCGCCTTTCGAATACGATCAGTCCGGTTGGCATACCACGGGCGCTTTTGTAAATTTTCCGGCCGTGTTTATTGTCGTTATACTTACAGCACTACTGGTTGTTGGTATCAAAGAAACCGTGAAATTCAACAATATCACCGTTATTATCAAAATAGTGGTGGTGTTGCTTTTTATTGGCTTTGGCATTTCGCATATCAATCCGCAAAACTGGGTTCCTTTTATTCCAAAAAACACCGGAGTCTGGGGACAATATGGTTGGTCCGGGATTCTCACCGGATCGGGTGTGATTTTTTTCGCATACATCGGTTTCGATGCCGTTTCCACTACCTCACAGGAATCTATTAATCCAAAACGAGACTTGCCGTTGAGCATTCTTTTCTCACTTTTGGTTTGTACAATATTATATGTAGGTGTAAGCTTCGTTCTGACGGGAATTGTAAACTATAAAGATTTGAATGTGGCTGCACCTATAGCACTTGCCATTGATAGGAGCGGAGCGGGGCTAAAATGGTTAAGTCCTATTATTAAGATTGGTACTATTGCCGGTTTGAGTTCGGTAATTCTGGTTACTTTACTAGGACAGACACGCATCTTTTTCTCTATGGCTCACGATGGATTACTGTGGAAATGCTTTGCCAAAATACATTCTAAATTCAAAACGCCACATTATTCTACCTTAATAACAGGGTTCTTTACAGCATTGATGGCAGGCATATTTCCTATCGGATTGTTGGGAGAACTGGTTTCCATAGGTACTTTGCTGGCATTTATGATCGTTTGCATAGGCATTTTAATTATGCGAAAGACCGAACCCGATGCTCCACGTGCATTTAAAACTCCCTGGGTTCCTTTTGTGCCTATTCTGGGTGCACTTGTTTGTTTTATACAAATGCTGGCTTTGCCGGGCGATACCTGGCTGAGATTGATAATCTGGATGGCTATCGGTTTTGTAATTTATTTCGGCTATGGTCGGAAGCACAGCATTGCCAGAAAGAAACATTTATAATCAATTACGGGAATTATTTTAGAAATATGTATTGTCTATTTAATAAACTGTGTCAAAATGGACTTTATATTCAATTTAAATGCAAAAAAGTGGATTAATTTTCTTATTTTTGCGCTAAAACAAATCAATTATTAAGCAGAATTAGATAATTTCTATCAAACTGACTTTAGGGTTCTGCCAAAACCATTTTATTTATGTTTAAAGATTTATTTATTAGAAAAACGCTGGCTGAGCTGGAAGAGCAAGCAGATAGTAATCACAATTCTCTTAAGCGACATTTAACTGCCACAAACCTTACATTGCTGGGTGTTGGTTGCGTTATTGGTGCAGGTATTTTTGTATTAACCGGCACAGCCGCTGCATTACATGCAGGTCCGGCTGTGGCTTTGTCGTTTGTCATTTCAGCTTTTGGATGTTTATTGGCGGGGCTGTGTTATGCTGAGTTTGCCTCTATGATTCCGGTTTCAGGAAGTGCATATACCTATGGCTATGCAACAATGGGTGAGTTTATTGCCTGGATTATTGGTTGGGATTTAATTTTGGAATATCTTTTTGGATCTGCTACAGTGGCAGTAGGTTGGGCTGGCTATGTAACCAGCTTTTTAGCCGATTTCGGAATTGTAATTCCTCCAAGCATGTGTCAGAGTCCATTTATTTTTGACCATACAGGTTGGCATGCTTCGGGTTCTTTCATTAATTTTCCTGCAGTTTTTATTGTGGCTCTAATGACAACCTTGTTGGTTATCGGTATTAAAGAATCAGCTAAATTCAACAATATTATAGTATTAGTTAAAGTTGTTGTTATTTTGCTTTTCATTGGTTTTGGCATTTCACATATACACATTGCCAACTGGACTCCTTTTATTCCGGCTAATACGGGTACTTTTGGACAGTTTGGCTGGTCGGGAGTACTAACTGGTGCAGCCGTTGTATTCTTTGCTTATGTGGGTTTTGATGCAGTTTCAACTACTTCGCAGGAAGCCATTAATCCGAAACGAGATGTGCCAAGAGGAATTCTTTTCTCTTTACTGATTTGTACAGTTCTGTATATTGCTGTTAGCTTAGTGCTGACCGGAATTTTGAATTACAAATATCTGAATGTTGAAGCACCAATTGCATTGGCTATAAATAGCGCAGGTCCCAGTTTAACATGGTTACGACCTATAATCAAAATAGGTGCAATAGCAGGTTTAAGCTCAGTAGTTTTGGTACTGTTGCTAGGTCAATCACGGGTATTTTTTACTATGGCTAGTGACGGTTTATTGTGGAAAAGCTTTGCTAAAACCCATTCGAAATTTAAAACTCCACATATCACAACTATTGTCACAGGCAGTTTTGCAGCTTTATTTGCCGGACTTTTCCCTATAGGCTTATTGGGCGAAATGGTTTCTATTGGAACTTTGCTCGCATTTGTAATTGTGTCTATAGGAATTATTCTTTTACGCAAGTCTGAGCCCGATGCAGTACGTGGTTTTAAAACTCCTTGGGTTCCACTTGTACCTATTTTGGGAGCATTTGTTTGTCTGGCTCAAATGGCTTCATTACCAGGTGATACGTGGCTCCGTCTTATTATTTGGATGTTGATTGGCTTTGTAATCTATTTTTCATATGGTCGTAAACACAGTCATGCTCGAAAAAACCGCTATAATAAATAACTTGTAAAAGCAGGTTTACTGCGGAAGGAACTTCATAAAAGGAAAACGGCTGAACTTTAAAGTTCAGCCGTTTCTATTTAATTATGTTTGCTTTTTGTATTAGCTAACAATAATTCTATATCCTTTACCGTGGATATTGATGATTGTGATATTAGGGTCTTTGCTAAGAAGTTTACGCAATTTACAAATATAAACATCCATGCTTCTAGAGTTGTAATAATTGTCATCTTTCCAAATAGTGGTCAACATGTACTTACGATCTAACATAGAGTTAGCATTAGCAGCAAACAAAACAAATAAATAAGTTTCTTTTCTGGTAAGCTTTGTGTCTTCTCCATTAAAAGAAAGTACACGAGTTTCTACATTAAATGTGTAAGCTCCAAGTTTGTAACTTGGAACAATCATAAGAGCTCTTAGATTTTCATCTAATTCGTTTAACAAAATTCTTTCATTTTCAATTTTCATTTTCGTAATTTTTTTGAGTTAATATAGTGATAGTGAACAAAAATTTAATTTTACTAACAAACAAAAGACATTTTACTTGTCTATATCTAATATCAAAATCATGTATGTTAAATTATATGCTAAAATGGTCAAAAATAAACATTTTCCCAACATGACTTTTACGAGAGGCAAATATAATTATTTTTATTTAATTTTCAAAATAATTGCATTAACTTAGTGATATTTTTTTTCAACAATCAATAGTTTTATATTCTAACTATTTTTTTGAATACTGTATTGTATTTTCATATAGAGATACTTAAAGTGTCTCTATATGTAGTTAAACTATATTTTTATGATATAAATATTTTATTTATAATTATAGCTGACTTTTTTATCTCATGTATTATAATGTAATAAACTGAAATTTTAATGTGAGCTACTACTAATTTAGACCTATAATAATTTACTTAATAGCGACATTCGATATTGATATTTATTATGAGAAAATCGATTAATCGCATACTCAATTATCAAATTTATTATGC
>Ga0224521_1000413_pt1 | contig 12931 bp, 16 predicted proteins | sample CFST0metaG_FD_182731 | JGI IMG/M metagenome (GOLD analysis project Ga0224521, IMG submission 182731) | Peat soil microbial communities from Stordalen Mire, Sweden - C.F.S.T0 | ecosystem: Environmental > Terrestrial > Soil > Wetlands > Peat | place: Sweden: Norrbotten County, Stordalen Mire... | reverse complement strand
CATCCTGTACATTTGCTGCGCTCAGTGCTATCGCGTTAACTATCGTTTTTACTAAAGGTCGTAAGTGGATTCGGAACGGCGCAAAATATGGGCAATAAGTACCAGCTTGTCTGAATCACGTACTTCATAGATGACACGATAGTTTCCAATCCTCACGCGGAAAAGCTTTCGCATCCCTTTCAGTTTTCGAACTCCGGATGGATATGGATTATCGGCTAAAGATTTTAAACATTGTTGAAGTCGATTAAAATCTTCAGTCCGGATCCGCTCGCCAACCCTGCGGTATTCACGTCTGGCAGATGAAGTCAGCTCAATGCTGTACATTCTTTTTCTCAGCGACCACGGCGTTTTTCTGAAGTTTAGTACGAGCCGCTTCTATCTCCCGGTCAACGTCTTCAAGTTTAAACCCGCCGTTTTGCTCCCAATCAACGATAGCTGCCTCCGCGATAGGAATAAGTTCCTCGTCTTCTTTTGTCTGCAACCATGCAAGAACGGCTTCACTGACAATTTCACTTGCAGACCGGTTTCTTCTCACGGCCTCTATTTTCAGGTCGATGTATACTTGCTCATCGTGAAATACAACAGTCATTTTTTTTGTCATGGTTTTACCTCGGACGTATTTACGTACGGACGTCTATACGTATGATTATAAAATGACCGAGAGGCGATGTCAATTTCTGGATGCAGACGGATGCGAACGCAGTGAAGGGACTGGCGGGAAACCCCTAGCTTCCCACCATTTTAGTGTTTTCTTGATGCTTGATATTTGATACTTGTTTATTTGTTCTTGTTATTTGTAATTTCTTAGTGTATCCCGCTGTATGTTATACTAAAAACGTCAGCCAAGAGAACTGAAACGAGGTTGTAAAAATGGACTTCACAGGCAAGGTCGCCGTTATTACGGGCAGCGGCAGGGGCATCGGTAAAGCCATCGCGATGAAGCTGGCGGAAAACGGCGCTACGCTGGTGATCAACGATGTCGGCGACAGCGCCCCGGCCGAGCAGACCGTTTCCGAAATCAAGAACCTGAACCGCCAGGCAATGGCAATCATGGCAGACGTGAGTTCCTCGACGGATGTCTCAAAAATGATGGAGACAGCTATCGCCGCCTACGGTAAAGTAGATATTCTCGTCAACAATGCCGGAATCACACGCGACCAGTTGACGATGAAGATGACGGACGAAGAATGGGACAAAGTACTGGCCATCGACCTGAAGAGCGTCTTCCTGTGCACCCGGGCCGTTTTACGCCCGATGCTCAAACAGCGCTCGGGCAGGATTATCAGCATGTCCAGTGTCGTAGGGATTATCGGAAATGCCGGACAGGCGAACTACGCAGCCGCTAAAGCGGGCATTATCGGATTCACCAAGACAATCGCCAAGGAAGTGGCTTCCCGAGGGATTACAGTCAACGCCGTCGCCCCAGGTTTTATCGATACACCGATGACGCAGGTCTTGCCCGAAGAGCGGAAGCAGGCATTAATGAACAACATCCCGCTGGGTTATTTAGGCACACCCCGCGATATCGCGGAAACAGTCGCTTTCCTCGCTTCGGAAGAAGCGAGATACATTACGGGCCAGGTCATCAGTGTGGACGGCGGCATCTCGTTAGGGAAACTTTAATTTTGAGATATAATAGTCTAGTGGACACCTCGACATCGCATGTAGTATTCTGGTTACAGGGGAAATAGATGGCAGGTGGACGCAGGAAAGCAAGAAGCATTGCGCTTCAAGCACTTTACGAAATTGATTCGGTGCAGCACGACCCGGAGGAAACGCTGAAAAACCTCAGGGAAGAACTTAAATTGTCCGAAGAGACTTTTAAGTTTGCCGGCGAACTGGTAAACGGTGTTGTACGTTACAAAGAAAAACTGGATGCGCAAATTCACCGGTATGCGCCGGCCTGGCCGATAGAGCAGATCGCATTTATCGACAGGAACATCCTGAGACTTGCAATATTTGAAATTTTAATTGATAATAAAATACCGGTGAAGGTAGCCATCAATGAGGCTGTCGAACTGGCCAAGAATTTCGGGGGGGACAGCTCCTCAAAATTTATAAACGGCGTACTTGGCGCCATTAGTGCTAATATTAGTAAAGAAGATCCTTCAATAGGGGGTAATTAAGTGGCAACAGTATTAGAGCGGGTTAAAAAAATCGTGGTAGAACAACTGGGCGTTGACGAAAAAGATGTCGTACCAACAGCCCGCTTTGTTGATGATTTGGGCGCTGATTCCTTAGACCTCGTGGAATTAATCATGTCGCTGGAAGAGGAATTCAGCAACTCCACCACCAAAATCGAAATCCCGGACGAAGATGCCGAGAAAATCGTCACCGTCCAGAACGCCGTCGACTACATCACCGACCTGGGTGTCAAAGACTCGTAGTCAGAAACGCCGTGATTAAAGCCGTCTTTTTCGATTGGTTTAATACACTGGCGCATTATTATCCGCCGCGCGAAGAACTAGAAAGCCAGGCTCTAAAAGAGCTTGGCTTTGACGTTTCGCCGAAGTCTATCAGTTACGGGCTTTATCTCGGCGACAAGCATATGTACGAAGAGAATGCGCGCCGTCCCATCCGCGAACGGAGCCAGGAAGAGCAGACCAAACTGTACGCCGGCTTTCACCGCATTATTCTGAAAGAAACGGGGATTGACGCGACCGACGCCCAGGTGATGCAGCTGCTGGCGCGGATGTTTCAGCTCAATGCAAGCATGAAGTTCGTGCTTTTTGACGATGTCATTGAGACGCTTAAAACCTTAAAAGCGCAGGGGCTGAAACTGGGTTTGCTGACGAATCTACAGACAGAAGTAAATACGATGTGCCGCGAGCTAGGTATTTCTGAATATTTGGACTTTACGGTAACTTCCGCCGAAGTGGGAGCGGATAAGCCGCAGCCGCCGATTTTCCTGAAAGCTTTACAACTGGCCCATGTCAATGCGGCCGAAGCCATCCACGTGGGGGATCAATATCAAAATGATGTGCTGGGGGCGAGAGGGGTGGGGATTACCCCGATATTGCTGGACCGCGCCGATTACTACAAAGAAATCACCGATTGCCCCCGGATACATAGTTTGAGTGAAGTCAGCAAGTTTGTGAACTAAGGACATTCTTTTTTTACTGGGTCGGGTTTCCAATCCGACCGCCCGGGCGGACGGGTTAGAAACCTGTCCCTACAATTGCGGCGGGTTTGAATTAAGGCTCTAATTTAACCTAATCAGCCCTGAATTTCTTTGGCGTGTTTATCGATTTCCGCTTTAATTAAATCGGCGGTGGTGGCCACCGGGCAAAAAGCGGTATCGACGCCGCGGTGAGCGGTGAAGAGCCACTGATTTTCCGGCCGGTTGACGCGGGTCAGGACGCACGGAATGTTGAAAATATGGTGCGCCAGTTCCGCGATAATCAGGTTGTCCTCATCATCCCCGGTGGCGGCAATAATCACCTGAATATTTGACACTCCGGCCCGTTCCAACACTTTGGGGTCGCAGCCGTCACCAAAAAATACGTGGTCGCCAAATATTTCTTTAGCCTTGGCGGCAGATTCGTGTTCTTTCTCGACAAAAGTCAGCTTGTGACCGGCATCGGTCAGGCGCTGACCGGTTTCACGTCCTAATTTACCGGCACCGATAATCAAAATGGATAATGGCGTCATATTTACTGCCCTCCTCCAATATCAATTTGTTAACCCGAGCATTGCCCTGAGTTTGTCAATCGACCTGGTATCCACGGCCACCAAAACCCGGTCGCGGCGTTTGAAAACAGAACCCAGAACGGGAATAAAACCAACACCTTCGCGGGTAATCGCCACCACGCGGATTTCGTTGGACACGTTGAGGTCCTTCACATTACGGTCGACTAAAACAGGCTGCACTTCAAATTCGTAGAGCTGGACGCCGGCGCTGCCGACACTGAAGACATTATGCAGTTCCGGCGAGATGAGGTATTCGAAGATGCGGCCGGATGTCCAGAGCGTGGATGAAATAGTGGTAATCCCAAGCTTGGGGAAAATCTCCGCCCGGACGGGGTCGTTGATACGGGCCACCACCCGCGGCACATGAAAATCCTGGGCCGCAATCGAGGCCACGACGATATTGGAATTATCGCCGTTGGTGACAGCCGCCAGCGCATCGGCACGTTCGATACCGGCGTCAAGCAGCGTTTTACGGTCGAATCCGACGCCTTCGATCGTTTTACCTTTGAAGGATGGTTCCAGACGTTCAAAAGCCTCCGGATTTTTATCGATCACCACGACCGAGTGACCGGAACTGCTTAACAGCGAAGCAAGCCGCGCTCCAACACGCCCGCAACCGATAATAATGATATGCATACTTACCTCCTTATATTGTGCGGTTCCGAACCCGAGCCCGCAAAACGCCCTTACGGGTTTCTTCTGCGGCGAACAACAGGGCGCCAAAACCGGTGACGATCATCCAATCATAGGCGGTTAACGGCGCTGTATTGAAAATACTTTGCAAAGGCTGCCAATAACTGATAAGGCAAATCAGGACGACAGAGAAAACCTGGGCGAATAATAATCTGCGATTAGAGAACAGGCCTTTTTTGAACACCGAATCAAACGAAGTGCGTACTGCAAAACTATTAAAAATCTGAGATACCACAATTGCCGCCTGGGTGGCGGTAATGGCATGGCGGTAGATTGCATCGTGCATAGGCAAAGTGGTGCCCCAGACCCAACCGCCCATCAACAGCACGGTAACAAATGCCACAATGGCTCCGGTAGACTGAATACCACCCAGAAAAAGGATGCGTCCGATGGTATTCCGGTCCAATAAGCGGGATTTTCTGGGACGGGGGGGACGCTGCATGACATCCGGTTCCGGGGCCTCACCGCCAAGCGCCAGCGCCGGCAAGACATCGGAGCCGAGGTCGATGGCCAGCACCTGGAGCGCATTCAGCGGCACTAAAGGGATACGCGCAATTGTGGCAAATAGATAAGGCATAAGTTCGGCCATATTATGGGAGAAAAGATAGATAACAACGCGGCGGATGTTATCATAAATCGAGCGCCCATATCTTACCGCATGGATAATCGAAGCAAAGGAATCGTCCAGCAGCACCATTTCCGAAGCTGCCCGGGCGACATCGGTCCCGGCCAACCCCATGGCGATACCGATATCGGCCTGCTTCAAAGCCACCGCATCATTCACACCGTCACCGGTGACCGCGACGACTTCTCCAATCGATTCCAAAGCGGTAACCACGCGTAATTTGTGCTCCGGCGTGGCGCGCGCGAAAATAATCTCGCGGTGCTCGGTCAGTTCTTTCTTTAAATCCTCTTCACTCAGATTATCCAGGTCGTAACCGGTAATAATCCGCGTCAGCCTTTCCTGCGAGATGCCGGTAGCGTGGGCAATACCGTCGGCTGTCAGCCCGAAATCACCGGTAATCATGATAATGCGTAAACCGGCGGTTTTCGTCGCTTTGACCGCTTCGATAACATCTACCCGCGGCGGGTCCATTAGACCTGCAAGCCCCAGGAAACAAAGGCCTTCCTCGATTTCATTGGCTTGCTTACGGAGGGCAATTTCCGGCGTCAACGTCTTTCTGGCAAGAGCCAACACCCGTAAACTGCGCTCGGCCATGGCGTTATTCTGCTCAACGGCGACCTGACGCTCCTGTTCGCTCCAGGCTTTTTCCCGGCCGTTTTCCAGAACATGGGTGCAGCGTTCGATAACCGCGGTCGGCGCGCCCTTGATATAGGCCATATAGCTGTCACCGATTTTCTGAATGGATGACATTCGCATGCGGCCGGAATCAAAGGGCAGCAGCGCAAACCGGGGATATTTTTTCGCCAGTTCGTCTGCGGTTAAGCCCACTTTGGCAGCGGCCGTCAGCAACGCCCCTTCGGTGGGGTCTCCGATGACTTTCCATTCTTCACCGGCATCCTGAGGAGGAACAAGGCGCGCCGTGGTGCACAGGGCGGCACATTTAACCGCTTCAAGCAAAGAATCATCCAGATTTATGATTTTCTTACCCTGGGCATCTTCAATGTTTCCCACCGGCGCATAACCGGTGCCGGTTGCGCGGTACTCTTTGCGGTCAACATACATTGCAACCATCGTCATTTGGCCGCGGGTCAAAGTGCCTGTTTTATCGGTGCAAATAACGGTGGTGGCGCCCAGTGTTTCCAAAGTTGAAAGTCTTTTAATAAGTACCTTTCCCTTAGCCATGTAAGAAACGCCGAGAGCCAGGGACACGGTTAAAGTCGCAGGCATTCCCTCGGGAACCAAACACACCATGACACCCAGGGCAAATAAAAGGTTCTCGATTAAGGTCAGGCCAAGGAAGTGACCAAGGACAAACATCACAACACCGATGGAAACAGCGGCAATGGAGACCATTTTTGCCATGGTAGCCAATTCCATTTGCAAGGGACTCAATCTCTCACTGACCTGAGAGCTCAGACGGTAGACACGCCCGAACTGGGTATTCAGTCCTGTTCCGTAGACGATACCGACACCGGAACCCCGGGAAACAGTGGTGCTCATAAATACCAGATTCGGCAGTTCTGTTTCTGCCAGCAGTGTTTCCATCACCGCATCGGCAGTTTTCTTCACCGGGGTGCTTTCTCCGGTTAAACTGATTTCGCTGGTAGACAACTCGTAGGCGCGGACGAGACGGGCGTCGGCGGGAACATCGTCACCTTCTTCCAGCAGGATAATATCCCCGGGTACCAGCTCGGTAGTCGGAATAATAACCTCTCCCCCGTCTCGCAGGACGCGGGCATTATGCGGCACCAGTTTCTGCAGCATGGAAGTGGCACGTTCCGCCATATAACCCTGGACAAATCCGATGGAGGCATTCAGCAGGACGACGCAGAGGATGGCAATGCAGACTTTCAGGGAGTAAAGGTCGCGGCCGCCGAGGATATAAGCGACGAAGGAGATGCCGGCGGCGATTAAAAGCAGCACGGCGAATAAATCGCGGAACTGCAGGAGGAATTTTTTCCAGATGGGTGGAGTAGGCAACTCCGGCAGGAAGTTAGTCCCGAACTGAGCGCGGCGCTCCGCGGCTTTGGCGGTAGTTAAGCCCTTCTGGCTGCTGTTGAGCTTTTTGTAGGCTTCATCGGCAGAAAGAAGCGCGATTTCACGGGGGGTGACTAACTTCGAATCAGGCGTATCCATATCTAATGTCCTATGTTATCACTATTCAATTGATTATTACACCGTGTTGTTTCAGATATATTACAATGTGTCTTTAAAACTTCCGGACATGCATCTGTGGATGCAGATTGTAAGGAAGGAGTGATTTCCGCTATAATAAGTATCGTAGTACTCGTGGTGGCTGTAGCCCAGCGGTCAAGGCGTCAGGTTGTGGCCCTGAAGATCGAGGGTTCAATCCCCTCCAGCCACCCCAAATCTATCAGAAGGGAAAATTCCAAGCTCCAATAACCAAATTCCAAACAATCAAGTTTTTTCCATTCTCAGTAAATTAACTTCGCCCGTCCATCTCTTAACTTCAAATAATTCATATCAATGCCTAAGCAATGCCTAAGCATGATGCGTCTTTGACAACGATGTCAGATGTGCCCTAATATACTAGTAAAACTATGGGAGGCTATTAAATGAAATTAGGCTGCAGTTCCGTTTTATTCAATCAGGTTGACCTTTACGGTGCGTTACAGCACATCTCCTGGGCCGGTTATGAAGGCGCCGAGTTGGCGATTATGGGGAGTCATTGCCGGCACATCGAATTAATCACCAAACAGTCTTATGTGGACGAGATCAAATGGACTGCCAAGAAACATAATCTGGGCCTGTTTGCGATTCACGCCGATGTCGGATTCGGGCCGGGCGAAGATAAAATCAAATCAATGCAGACCCTGTTCGACCTGGCGGCAAAAATCGGGGTTCCCATTGTGACCATGCGCGCTAAAGGGAAATCCGATGACAAAGCGGCTACCAAAGAAGAATTTAAATACCTGCGCAGAATGGGTGAAGAAGCAGCCAGCCGCGGCATCACATTGGCGATTAAACCGCATGTCGGCGCTTCCGTTTACAACACCGCCACGATGGTGCAAATGATGACAGAGCTCGATATCCCCGGCCTGGGCGCGAACTTGGACACGCTGCACATCTTCCGGGCCAGAGAAGACGCCACGGATACAATTAAAAAACTCGGCAAGAAAATCGTCCACGTGCATCTGCGCGAATATCCGGATGTTGAGGACAGACAGCATTACGAATGCAAAGCTGAAGAAGAAATTGCCGGCCGCGGCGGCGTTAATTTCCCCAAGATTCTAAAGAGCCTTAAGGCAATCGGATACAAGGGGGCAATCGACCTCGATGTAATCGGCGCTTTCACCTATCCTTTATCCCGGCAGATGGGAATTGCGGCAGAAACCAGAGGCTACATCAACCGCTGTTTGCAGGAATTGAAATAGCTTAGTAACGGGCCTTGAAAATATGAAAGCCGCAGGGTTTCGAATAGAGTAAAATCTTTTCATCCTGCGGCTTTTTGTTTATTAAGGGAATAACCGAGATATCGAAAGGAGAAACGGACGATGAATGATAAAGGAACGGAGAATCCCCCTGCTCTCGAAGTTTGTCCCCCCTGGCTCTGTTTCACATTTGATAATTTTTTACGGAAGCTGCTTCAAAATCCCGACCGCATCCTGAAACCGTATGTCAAACAAGGCTGGACAGCCCTCGATGTCGGACCTGGCATGGGCTATTTTACAATCCCGTTAGCAAAATTAGTGGGGAATACGGGAAAAGTGATTGCCGCCGACCTGCAGCAGCCGATGCTGGACGGCATTCAACATAAAGCGCTAAAGGCCGGAGTGCAGGACCGCATTGAATTGCATCTTACTACATCGGACAGCATCGGCATCAGCGAACCGATTGATTTTTGCCTGTCTTTCTGGATGGTGCATGAGGTGCCGGACCGCGCACATTTTATTAAAGAAATAGCTTCTAAATTGAAACCGGGCGGATTATGGCTGATATCTGAACCAAAGTTTCATGTTTCGAAAGCAAACTTTACTCAAACGCTGGAAATCGCTAAAAGTGCCGGGCTATCTATAACTGACCGCCCGAACATCTTTATAAGTAATGCTGTTTTATTGAAAAAATAACTTACACTTGTTAACAGCCGGATTTTTTCCCGGTGCGGTTGCTGCGCAAATTTCCATGTCCTTTCACTTCGCAAGCTTGACAATTTAAGGGGTAGAATATATCATCTGAATTAAGTTTCAATTCGGCATTATCGAACCATACAAGTAAATAGGTTCCAGCGAGTATATAAATTAGGAGAAAAAGGAATGCCTGAAAAAAAATTAGACCCTATCGATCAACTGATGGAGGAGTGGGGAAAACTGGTCGGACGCGTCATGACCAGTGAGGATTTCCGGGCCCGGGGGCCGGGATTTGAGGGGAATATTTTGAGCGATAATACGCTCAACAGAGATGTTACGCAAGACGGGATACGGATCTTCGTAAACGGCGAAGGTGATTTGAACCCGCTCTTTCGCGACCCGGAATACGCGAAAAAGACCAAGTATAAAACTATGATTGCGCCCCCCAACTACCTTTACACGATTTGTTACGCGCAGTCACCCCCGGACCACGGTCCGGTGATAGCCGGCGTGGACGGGATGTATTCGGGCTGCGACCGGGAGTGGTTCAGGCCGGTGTGCGTGGGAGATACTTTCACTTACCGGGTAATGTGCCCCGCAGAAAACAAGGTTGCTCCCAGCAAGTACGCAGGCCGGAAAGTACTGTCGTATGAAAAAGCGGACTATTACCGGCAGGGCGGTGAACTGGTCGGCGGATACAGCAGTTATGAACAATGGTTCGATGTGAAAAAAGCCGAAGAGTTGAACATATTCGGGAAAACGGACCTCGTCAAAATGCCGGAGTATAGCGAACAGGAGTTGAAGGAGATTTACGCAGCCCAAGACAGAGAGGAGATACGCGGCGCGAAGCCCCGCTACTGGGAAGACGTGAAGGTGGGGGATGAGTTGACGCCGGTAGTACGTGGGCCGCTGAATGAAGCTGAATTGACCGCCTGGCATGCGGCCGGCCACGCTCATTTCATCTCGGAGCGGTTAACCCGCATCATGTGGGAGAAGATGCCGCCGTCCCCCGGTTGGAAAGGTGTCAATAAGTGGGAATTCGGCCAGGGCTTTTTAAAAGGGCAGGTCAGGGACTACGGGCCGGGCCACAAGATAACCGAAGCTCACCCGAGGCAGGTTGCCGTGGGGCAGCAGACCGAGGCATGGCGCTACATCATGCTCACTAACTGGATGGGAGACGACGGGTTCCTGTGGAAGTTCGGCACGCAAATCCGGAAAATGAACATGATCGGGGATACGACCTGGAGCAAGGGCAAGATAATAAACAAGTATTGCGATAAAGGAAAATACTGCGTGGATATCGATGTCCAGAGTATTAATCAAACAGGGGCGGTAACAGTGACGGGAGGAGCCACCATAATTCTTCCGTCCCGCGACCACGGGCCGGTAATTTATCCGGAACCGTACGCCCGCGTTCCAATGAAAGCTTAGGACAGCAATTTTTTTAGTTTCAATATGGAATGCATCCCTCCGTACACCAAGGACCGAAAAGGAGTACGGGTGGGGTGCATTCTTATTTCTACCGGGCGCATGTAGTTATAGAAAATTACAACTTGACAGGCTGTGTTATAATAATGTAGATATGTAGATATATCAATACTACAAAAAGGGACACACATGGGGAAATACGATCCTGAACTCTACCGCATCAAAGCAGACTTTTGCAAAACTCTGGCCGACCCGACACGGCAAATGATGATTGCCGAGTTGCGTTCGGGGGAAAAAACTGTCGGCCAAATCGCGGAAGCGCTCGAAATCATACAATCGGCGGCATCGCATCATCTGGCGATACTGCGGAGTAAAGGGGTGGTCCGGGCCAGACGTGACGGTTCGAATGTATATTACAGTCTGGTCAACCCCGAAATCGGGGAAGCCTGCGACATGGTACACGAGATTTTAATGAAGCAAATGGCCCAAAACAAGGAATTCGCAGACCGGATAATGGCATAGAAACTGCATTCTGATGAAGTCAGATAAGCGATAAAATTCAATCAGGAGGGTAACAATGGCGGAAAATAACGGCACAACAATTATTGTCATGAGTGGGGATATGGATAAGGTGATGGCGGCTTTCAACATTGCCATCGGCGCGGCAGCAATGGGGAAAGAAACCAACATGTTTTTTACTTTCTGGGGCCTGAAAGCGATCCAGAAAGGCAACTTCACCGGCAAGAGCTTCTTCGGGCGGATGATGGGTTTGATGAACCGGGGCGGCATCAGCCGTATCGGGCCGTCGCAGTTTAACTTCTGGGGGCTGGGCAGGTGGATGTTCAAGAAAATGATGAAGAACCATCACATTACGCCGCTGGAAGAACTGCGGAAAGCGGCAATGGAGATGGGAGTGAAATTCCATCCCTGCCAGATGAGCATGGAAGTGATGGAAATCGACGCCGAAGACCTGATACCCGGTGTGGAGGGAGTCTGCGGGGTGGCTTCCATGTTGGAAATGGCCGACCGCTCGAAGCAGACGCTGTTTATTTAAAATCCGGAGGATTGAAGATGGCAGAAGAATTGAAAGTCGACATAAAACTCAACCTAGAAGGGTTAAATTGTCCGATGCCGGTGGTGAAAGTAGCCAAAGCGATCAAAGATGTCCCAATCGGGGCAATAATCGAGGCAACGGCGACGGATCCCGGCGTGTTAGCCGACATCCCCTCCTGGGCCCGAACCACCGGGAACGAAGTAATTAAGATGGAGCGCGAGGGAAAACTGGTGCGATTTTACGTACGCAGGGTAAAGTGAAATAATGAGCGCGGTTAATATCTCACTTATTATTCTTTTATTTTCGCTTCTTTTTGCGGTTGTTGGACTGGCAATACGGGTAGCCCGGCTGTTAGCCCATCCTGCAATAAAAGACCCGTCCCCCCCGAAAGCGTCCGCGCGGAAAGGGATTTTTTACGCTTTTACTTTGGGCATGCTGCCCTGGAAGAAGGAAAGCGCGAGGCTGCATCCGCTGGTATATTTAAGGGGAGTCTTATTTCACATCGGGATTTTCACTTTTGTGGTGTTGCTGTTCGTGAGCCTGTTTGTTAATTTAAGTCATCTTTCCGGCAGGCTGGCTTTCAGCCCGTTTCTCGGACTCGGTTTGATAGCGGGTGTTACGGCCCTGGTTGCCCGGTTTACAGACCGGAACCTGCGAGCTTTAAGCAGACCGGATGATTATATTTCATTGGTACTGGTAACGCTGGTGCTGCTTTCGGGGTTAACCGTTGTTCTTAATATCACGAGCCGCGCCGTCTTCTGGGGGTTTGTCAGCGTTCTGTGCCTGTATCTGCCGTGGAGCAAGATTCCTCACGTCGCTTACTTCTTCTTTTCCAGGACGGTATTCGGGGTTATGTTCGGGCGCCGCGGTGTTTTGCCGGCGGCTAAAACAGAGTTGAGGAATTAGATGAATAATAATAGCCCGACTGCGGTACCGGCCAATAACGTTGGTAAAAACCAACCGTCCAGAAATGTTGCTGTCGCGCTTGAGACGTGCGTACGCTGCGGCCTTTGCGCCGACAGCTGCCATTATTATCTGGCTAAACGCATTCCGGAAAATATACCGGCATATAGAGGAGAAGCTCTGCGCCGTACGCTTCGGTCGGGGAAGACCGCAAAACTAAACACTGATTCTTTAGCGGAAATGGCTTTTGCGTCGTGTACATTGTGCCGGCGCTGCGTAGTCAATTGCCCCATGGGGGTCGACACGGCATTACTAATGCAGACTGCGCGTTCAATGGCGACCGCAGCGGGGCAAGCGCCGGAAATATTGGTACAGCTGGCGGATACGTCGATTGACCGCGGGGATCATCCGGAATTATTCCGTGAATTTTTTATAGAAAATATCAAAAGC